>Ga0233444_10002079_pt1 | contig 21505 bp, 18 predicted proteins | sample SI_124_October20_6_FD_182792 | JGI IMG/M metagenome (GOLD analysis project Ga0233444, IMG submission 182792) | Seawater microbial communities from Saanich Inlet, British Columbia, Canada - SI_124_October2016_10_MG | ecosystem: Environmental > Aquatic > Marine > Inlet | place: Canada: British... | reverse complement strand
TACGGGTGACAAGGTTAAGGTTGAGATGACTCCCTATGACCTAACTAAAGGTCGCATTACCTTTAGAGAGCGATAAGCTCGCCCCTTCCACTTTTCTAGCAAATAAAAAAAACCGTCGCATGGGCTTCATGCGACGGTTTTTTGCTGCCTGCTAATTACTCGCTGGTAACAAGCTCATCTTCAGTATGGACTACCAACTCGCCATCTTCGACCCGCACAAATGCGGTGCCGCCCTTCTCTGATAGACTGCCAAATAATACGGCTTCGGCCAGTGGCTTTTTAATCCTCTCTTGCAGTAATCGATCCATGGGACGAGCGCCCATCTTGGCGTCATAACCATTCACGGCTAACCATTCGCGAGAATCATTATCTATATCGAGAAAGACCTTCTTGCTATCCAGCTGCGACTGTAACTGCACCAAGAACTTATCCACTACCGTGGTAATCACATCCATAGACAGTTCAGCGAACTGCACAATGCTATCGAGACGGTTGCGGAACTCTGGGGTAAACATTTTCTTGATCGCTTCCATACCATCAGTGCGGTGGTCCTGCTGTGCAAAGCCCATTGAAGAGCGGCTCATTAATTCAGCACCGGCATTGGTGGTCATAATGATAATGACATTACGGAAGTCGGCTTTACGACCATTGTTATCGGTAAGCGTACCGTGATCCATAACTTGAAGTAATAAGTTAAAGACATCAGGATGCGCTTTTTCCACTTCGTCCAACAGCACGATTGAGTGAGGATGTTTATTCACTGCGTCGGTGAGCAATCCACCCTGATCGTAACCAACATAACCTGGAGGCGCGCCGATCAGTCGTGACACGGTGTGTCGTTCCATATATTCGGACATATCGAAGCGCATTAAATTGACACCAAGAATATTCGCCAATTGACGGCTGACTTCGGTTTTACCTACACCAGTGGGGCCTGCAAACAAGAAACTACCTATGGGCTTAGTCCCTTCACGCAATCCGGCACGGGCCATTTTGATCGAGGTAGTCAATACATCGATTGCTGGATCCTGACCAAATACGACCATCTTCAATTTCTCAGAGAGGCCTTTCAGCTGCTCTTTATCAGAACTAGAGACACTCTTGGCTGGGATTCGGGCAATTTTAGAGATAACTAACTCAATATCACTGACACCGACAGTCTTCTTGCGCTTGCTGGCAGACTGCAGACGCTGATAGGCACCGGCTTCATCGATCACATCTATAGCTTTGTCCGGCAAAAAGCGATCGTTGATATGCTTGGCGGCAAGCTCTGCAGCCACCTTTAATGCCGGGTTACTAAACTTTAAATCGTGATGCTCTTCAAAACGCGACTTGAGGCCTTTGAGAATCTGATAGGTTTCGTCAACTGTAGGCTCTTCCACATCAATTTTTTGAAAGCGTCGCGACAGAGCCTGGTCCTTTTCAAAAATACCGCGGTACTCTTGATAGGTAGTCGAGCCAAAGCAGCGCAGCTGACCTGAGGAGAGCAGTGGCTTGAGCAGGTTAGAGGCGTCCATAACACCACCGGATGCCGCACCTGCACCGATAATTGTGTGGATCTCATCGATAAATAGAATCGAGCCTTCTCGCTCACCAAGCTCGGCGATAATGCCTTTTAAACGCTTTTCAAAGTCACCGCGGTACTTAGTGCCGGCCAAGAGACCACCCATATCGAGCGAGTAAACGACGCTGCCTTTTAAAGGATCAGGCACTGCGTCTTCAATAATGAGTTTTGCCAAGCCTTCTGCGATAGCCGTTTTACCCACTCCAGACTCACCCACTAGCAGCGGATTATTCTTGCGGCGTCTTACCAATATTTGGCTGACTCGCTCAACCTCCGCAGCGCGTCCGATCAATGGGTCCGTTTTACCTAGCTCGGCCTGCTCGTTTAGATTGGTAGCAAATTGACTGAGAAGGCTCTCTTCCTGAGAATCAGTGGTGGTGCCGGCCTCAGTATTATTGCTCGACTCTTCACTACTGTTTTCAGGTTGATCTACATATTTCGAGATGCCGTGGGAGATGTAGTTGACCACATCAATACGCGCAATATTTTGCAGGCGTAAGAAGTAAACCGCCTGACTTTCCTGTTCACTAAAGATCGCGACAATCACATTGGCGCCCACGACCTCGCTGTGGTTTGCCGAATTAACTTGAAACACCGCGCGCTGGAGTACGCGTTGAAAGCCATGGGTTGGCTGAGTTTCCTGCTCGAGCTGAATATCCGAGATGATAGGGGTAGTTGAGTCGACAAACTCTATAAGGTCTTGCCTTAGCACGCTGATATCAGCACCGCAGGCCTTGAGCACATTTGATGCCGAGGCATCATCCAGCAGTGCCAGTAACAGATGTTCTACAGTCATAAATTCATGACGCTTGTCTCTGGCACTTTTGAAGGCCAGATTGAGGGTAACTTCCAGTTCTCTACTTAACATAGTCTTTACTCTTCTTCATCGTTACAGGGTTCTACTTCACATAAAAGCGGGTGCTGGTGGTCCCTCGAGTACTGATTAACTGTGCCCGCTTTCGTCTCTGCCACATCCTTAGTATAGATGCCACAGACGCCCTTTCCGTCGGTATGAATACTTAACATGATGCGAGTAGCATTCTCGCGCGTCTTTGAGAAAAACTTTTCCAGTAATTCGACGACAAATTCCATGGGTGTGTAATCGTCGTTTAACAGCACGACTTTGAACATTGATGGCTTTTTTAATTTGGGTCTCTCTGTTTCGACCACAGTATTGCCATCATGTTGCCAAGCCGGCGGGTTTTTATCGTTGCTCATACAATTTTTGCCATCTAGTTTACATATAGGGTACGGCATTCATCTTACATCAGATTGCTGATTCTGCTAAACGATGAGCGGTCTTGACAGGGATATTCAACTATTTAAAGTGGGCGCAGCTTGTAACATCTTGTCTTTTTACAACGGAATGGGAAAGTACAATATGGAGAGACAAAAAGCATGGCAGACACAGGTAGAGTTAAGTGGTTTAGCAACGACCGAGGGTTCGGTTTTATAGAGCCTGACAATGGTGAGCGAGAACTGTTTGCTCATCATCAAAACATCATCATGGAAGGTTACAAGACCCTCAAATGTTTTCAACGCGTTACCTATGACGTGGAGCACGGTAAAAATGGCCGTCACGCGGTCAATATAATTCCCGGTGAGGCACCGAAACCGCAAAAAAGTAGCGATATTCCAAAAGAGCACATTTCTAAAACTGATATCTAAAGCGGCTATTTTGAGCAGCCGAATAAAAGACTACTCTTTGAAAGGGGTTATGGAAGCTAACTATCTAAAACAATAATCAATAGATATAAAAAAACCGGCTGTGAAGCCGGTCTTTTTATAGAACTAAACTGCTCTTACAGCAAGCAATTACATATTTTCAATCATCACATCGCCAAATTCTGAACAAGACATCAATGTTGCGTCGTCCATTAGTCGCTCGAAATCATAAGTGACTTTCTTCTCAGAGATTGCGCCTTCAATACCTTTGATCACTAGGTCAGCAGCTTCGCCCCAACCCATATGACGCAGCATCATCTCGGCTGACAAGATCAGTGAGCCAGGATTTACTTTGTCTTGGCCAGCATACTTAGGTGCAGTACCGTGAGTGGCTTCAAAGATAGCCACGTCATCAGACAAGTTAGCGCCTGGAGCAATACCGATACCACCGACCTGAGCGGCCAGTGCATCAGAAATATAGTCGCCGTTGAGGTTCAACGTAGCAATCACGCTGTACTCATCGGGACGCAGAATAATCTGCTGCAACATCGCATCGGCAATCACATCTTTAATAACAATGTCTTCGCCAGTGTTTGGATTCTTAACGACGTGCCAAGGGCCACCGTCGAGAGGCTGTGCATCGAACTGCTCGCGAGCGACTTCATAACCCCAATCGCAGAATGCGCCTTCGGTGAACTTCATGATATTGCCCTTGTGAACAATAGTCACAGATGGCTTGTTTTGATCTATGGCGTACTGGATCGCTTTGCTAACAAGACGCTTAGTGCCCTGCTCTGATACAGGCTTAACACCGATACCGCAGTTCTCGTCAAAACGAATCTTAGTAACGCTCATCTCTTCTTGGAGGAACTTGATAACCTTGGTGGCTTCTTCACTACCAGCTTTCCACTCGATACCTGCATAAATATCTTCTGAGTTCTCACGGAAGATGCACATATCAACCTTGTTCGGCTGCTTAACGGGAGAGGGAACGCCTTGGAACCAACGCACTGGACGCTGACAAACAAATAGATCCAGCTCTTGACGCAGAGCCACGTTCAACGAGCGGAAACCGCCGCCTACAGGAGTAGTCAATGGACCTTTGATCGAAACGGCAAATTCTTTAACTGCTTCTAATGTCTCAGCGGGGAACCAGTCACCTTCGTAAAGCTCAGCGGCTTTCTCACCACAGTACACTTCCATCCAAGAGATCTCTCTCTCGCCGGCGTAGGCTTTTTTAATTGCTGCGTCGATCACTTTGATCATCACTGGAGTGATATCTACGCCAATGCCGTCGCCTTCAATAAAAGGCACAATTGGATTGTTTGGAACATTGAGTGAAAAGTCTGAATTTACGGTTATTTTTTTACCAGATTCGGGTATCTGGATATGCTGATATCCCATTGTTGTCTCCGCGGGGTTAATGTTATTTGTAAAAGATTTACCAATTGCGCGCATTTTAGCATCATTTCGACCCTTTTTTGTAACCCTGTTTCATTTACAATAGGAAAAAATCAGAGAAATTTGTGTCTAAACTACTCCTCTTCAATAAACCCTTTCATGTACTGAGCCAATTTACCGACTCAGAGGCACGAAAAACTCTATCTGAGTTTATTGAGATCAAGGGGGTCTACCCCGCGGGTCGGCTCGATTACGATTCCGAGGGCCTACTTTTATTGACCGATGATGGTCAACTTCAGGCTCAAATCAGCAACCCCAAATTCAAACTCAATAAGACATATTGGGCTCAGGTTGAAGGCACAGCCACTGAAACGCACTGCCTTGAGCTTATTGCTGGTGTCAGCCTTAAAGATGGCCCAGCCGCTGCGGTTGCCTGCAAACTGATGGATCCACCCAATTTGTGGCCGCGTATTCCACCCATTAGGGAACGACAGAATGTTGCTGATAGCTGGATAGAGCTAACTATTAATGAAGGCCGCAATCGGCAGGTTCGGCGAATGACAGCAGCGGTCGGACTGCCAACTTTACGCTTAGTTCGCGCTGCAATTGGCGACTGGAAAGTCACAGATATTGCTCCCGGGGAACATCGTATTGAAACTGTGCACCTCCCCGAGGCTGGAAAGACAAGGTCAAAAAGGCCAGCAAATAAGAGGCCAAGTTATAAAAGCGCCTCACACAAACGGAGATCTTAGACGTGCCCAATCAAATACATCTCACGGTCGCCACCATCGTTGAGCGCGAGGGCCAATTTTTGATGGTCAAAGAAACCAAATTTGGCCGTCAGGTAATCAATCAGCCAGCTGGTCATGTGGAACCCGGTGAAGATATTCAAGCAGCCGCGCTTCGCGAGACTCTTGAAGAGACCGGTTGGCATGTTGAGCTTACAGGCTTTCTCGGATTCCTAACGTCGTTTAATGAGACCAGCGGTATTACTTACTATCGCTTGGCCTTTGCCGCCAAGCCGTTAGAGTTCGACAAGGCTGCAGTAATTGATCCGGATATAGACTATGCCCTGTGGATGAGCTACGAAGAGATTCAACAAAATCTTGAGCAGTTGCGCAGTCCAGGAGTAATCAGTTGTCTGGATGATTATTTGGCCAAGCGTGTTTTTCCTATGGAAATATTCCGCAACGCTTTATAGTAGCGGCCTTGTTATCAACGGCCCAAAACCCTCTCTCAGTAATTCACTTGGTAAATATGCGTAAAGTAGAAAAAGTCATAGTTGGCATGTCTGGTGGCGTCGACTCTTCAGTTGCGGCACTGCTTTTAATGGAGCAGGGTTACAGCGTCGAAGGCCTGTTTATGAAGAACTGGGATGAAGACGACGAGACAGAATACTGCACTGCCAAGGCCGATCTGGCCGATGCTCAGCAGGTTTGCGACAAGCTTGGCATTACCCTGCACACGGCGAATTTTGCCGCTGACTACTGGGACAATGTCTTCGAACACTTTCTCGAAGAGTATCGCGCCGGCCGAACACCAAATCCTGACATCCTCTGTAATCGCGAAATCAAATTTAAAGTGTTTCTGGATTACGCCCAGATTCTTGGGGCCGACGCCATAGCCACAGGCCATTACACCCGCCTTGCTGAAGTGGATGGTCAGACTCGGTTGCTCAAAGGGTTGGATGGCAATAAGGATCAAAGCTACTTTCTCCATGCAGTGGAACAAAGTGCCTTTGCCAAATCGCTTTTTCCTGTGGGTGAACTAGAAAAGCCTGAGGTACGTCGAATTGCCGAAGAGCACGGCTTTGTGACGTCGACAAAAAAGGACAGTACCGGTATCTGCTTTATTGGCGAGCGTCGCTTTAAAGATTTTCTCGAACAGTATATTCCCGCACAGCCAGGCGAAATGGTTACACCAGAGGGTGTGGTGATTGGGCAGCATCAGGGCTTGATGTTCTACACCATCGGCCAGCGTCAGGGCTTGGGCATTGGAGGCGTTAAAAATAGTCCCGATGAACCTTGGTTTACGTTGCAAAAGGATCTCGCTAATAATCGTTTGGTTGTCGGTCAAGGTGCGCAACATCCGCTGCTATTTACCGATCAGCTGCGCGCTGAAGGAATTAATTGGATCAATGGCACACCCAGCTCTTCTTTTCGCTGTATGGCCAAGGCGCGCTATCGACAGCCGGATCAAGAATGTCTGGTGACGCCAACCGCCACCGGTTGTGAGGTGCTGTTTGATACGCCGCAGCGCGCCATCACACCGGGGCAATCGGTAGTCTTCTATCAGGCTGATCACTGTCTCGGTGGCGGTATTATTGAAGCTACTTGGAATGGTCAAATGGCAGCAACTGATGTTCGCTAAGCCCACTCATGATCAAGCTATGGCATTGGCTGCGGTATTTCAGGCCTGTTATTTAGTTGATCAGCTAGCCAATACAGGAGAAGCCTCAACGGCGGAGATGGAAGTCTGTATCGGCGCCCTACTCAATCAAAATCCAGAATCCTTAGCGGATCTCTTCGGCTCAGAGCAGAACCTTGAAGCCGGTGTAGACGCCATGACGGTGCTGCTTGGCGAACACAAGGACTCGGAGCTATTTAGAGCCACTACCCTGGTTTCAACTATTGCTGTATTAAGTATCGAACGGCAGCTCAATAGCCGCCCAGTGATGTTGCAAAATATTGCCGAGGGCATAGACAACGCCACTCGGCAAGCTGAGCATTTCTCCGTTATTCACGACAATGTGTTTGCCAATATTGCCGCCCTCTATCAACAGACTATTAGCACTCTGAGCCAGCGTATTCAGGTCAAGGGTAATCCCATTTATCTGCAGCAACCCGGTGTTGCCGAGCGCATTCGCTGCCTGTTGTTTGCCGCAGTCCGAAGTGCCTTTCTCTGGCGCCAGTTAGGCGGCAAACGATATCATCTGGTAGTTTATCGCCAAGCTTTGATACAAGCGTTAAAAAACTAGTCCAGCTTGATGTCTGCGCCCTGCCCACGGGGACGTAAATAATCTGAAATCCCCTATTGATTCCGCTATCATACGCGGCTTAATTAATGACCCCTATTTGGACTTTTAATGACCAGTATCCCGCTCTCTTCTCTGACCGCTGTTTCCCCTATCGATGGCCGCTACAGCAGCAAAACTGAATCGCTGCGCAATGTGTTTAGTGAATATGGTTTGATTCGCTATCGCGTCATAGTTGAAGTTCGCTGGTTGCAGTACCTTTCCCAGCATCCCGGCATTGCTGAAGTGGCGCCTTTTTCTGCTGCTGCAAATAGTCTGTTAGACCAGCTGATAAATGATTTCACTCTCGAGCAGGCGCTGCGCATTAAAGAAATTGAGCGCACCACCAATCACGATGTAAAAGCTGTGGAATATCTGATTAAAGAAACCATTGCCGATAACGCTGAGCTCAACGCGGTGAGTGAGTTTGTCCACTTTGCCTGCACCTCTGAAGATATCAATAATCTGTCTCACGCTCTGATGCTCAAAGAAGGCCGCGACACTATAGTCCTGCCGGCCCTGCAAGAGATTCATCAACAATTAGCCGTCATGGGTCGTGATTACGCTAATGCCCCAATGCTCGCTCGTACTCACGGTCAGACAGCTTCGCCTACCACTGTGGGTAAAGAGATGGCCAATGTGGCTTACCGGCTGGAGCGTCAGATCGCACAGATTGCAGCGGTCCCCATGCTGGGTAAGATTAACGGTGCTGTGGGCAACTACAACGCGCACCTTTCGGCCTATCCAGAAATTGACTGGCAAGCGGTTGCCAAAGACTTTATTGAGCAGTTGGGTCTCGACTACAACCCCTACACCACTCAGATTGAACCCCATGACTATATGGCTGAGCTATTTGATGGTCTGGCTCGCTCGAATACAATTTTGATCGATTATGCGCGGGATATCTGGGGCTATATTTCCCTCGGCTATTTCAAGCAAAAAACCATTGCCGGTGAAGTGGGTTCCTCGACCATGCCGCACAAGGTAAATCCAATCGACTTCGAGAACGCTGAAGGCAATATGGGTATTGCCAACGCCCTCTATGGCCACCTAGCCGCTAAATTACCGATCTCACGCTGGCAGCGCGATCTGACCGATTCCACAGTGCTGCGCAATATGGGTGTTGGTCTCGGCTATTCTATGATTGCCTACGCATCGCTTAATAAGGGTATGAGCAAACTTCAGCTAAATGAAGTGAAGCTCGCAGCGGATCTGGATAACAGTTGGGAAGTATTGGCTGAACCGATTCAAACGGTAATGCGTCGCTACGGCATCGAAGAGCCTTATGAGAAACTCAAAGCACTGACTCGTGGCAATGTGATGGATCAGGCAACCATTCAAACCTTTATTGACACCTTGGATATGCCCGAAGACGCCAAGACGGCGCTCAAGGCAATGACACCTGCGTCTTATATAGGCAATGCCGCCGATCAAGCGAAGAATATCTAGATTTATGCAGCCTTTAGAAAGCATTCTTGGAGAGATCAGCCCGGCAGACTTTTTGGCCAATTATTGGCAAAAAAAACCGCTACTAATACGCGGGGCCATACCAAACTTTGAGCCGCCGATTGATGCAGATGAACTTGCCGGTCTGGCTCTTGAACCCGAGGTTGAATCACGGCTAGTGGTCGGCAGTGACTGGCAGCTCGAGCACGGGCCGTTTGACGAAGAGCGCTTTGCCAACCTTCCGGAAAGCCAGTGGACGCTGCTTGTTCAAGCAGTTGATCTTTGGGTTCCGGAAGTGGCCGAGCTGCTCGGAAAGTTTGATTTTCTACCCGCGTGGCGTCTCGACGATATTATGGTCAGCTATGCTGAAGACGGCGGCAGTGTTGGACCACACTTTGATTACTACGATGTGTTTTTGCTGCAGGGTGCAGGCAAGCGCCGCTGGCAGATTGGTCAGCAATGTGATGAGCACACTGCGCTAGCGGATAACACTGGATTAAAAATATTGGCAGATTTTGCCGCAACCGAAGAATGGGTGTTAGCGCCAGGGGATATGTTATATCTGCCACCGCAGATCGCTCATCACGGCGTTGCTGTTGGCGAGTGCACCACTTTTTCTGTGGGTTTTAGATCCCCTGCTGCCACTGAAATGCTCGATGATTTAGCCACTGAACTGCTCAGTCGAGGCCCTGCGCCACGGTATCTGATAGACCCACCACTGACGCCAGAGTCAGCTCAGGGCCCTATTCCTGAGGCCTATGTGGCTCAGGTTAAGCAGTTGATATTGGACACGCTGGATGACGATAAATTGTTGGCTGAATGGTTTGCAATCTTTATGACCACGCCCAAGTATCAGATGTTGGTGGATGAGACTGGCGAACAGCGCACTGCCGATCTGTGCAATGCAGATGGCAGCATTAGTCATTATGAGAATGGTCTTAAACAGTAATTAGTCCGCAGCGGGCACAGCGACACCAGAACCATCGCGACGGTGGTCCGCTGTGCCGTAGAGAAACGGCGTACTGCCATCAGATTGAATACTCTCGGTGGCACCCAGTCGTCTTGTTTTATCACTGAGCTGGTGCCCCATACCTCGCAACAGACCCAGCGTGTCAGCAGAGACTCCGGACTCATAGAACACCCTGTCCGGCAACCATTGATGATGAATGCGCGGCGCGGCAGTTGCCTCAGCCACGTTCATATCAAAATCGACAATATTTAAAATCATCTGCATAACAACGGTGATAATAGTGCTGCCACCGGGACTGCCTGTAGCCAGTACCGGCGCACCATCGCGATTAAACACAATGGTCGGCGTCATCGAAGACAGAGGCCGTTTTTTAGGTTCTATGGCGTTGGCTGCGCCGCCTATAAGACCGTAGCCATTTGGCGAGCCGGGCTTTGCAGAAAAATCATCCATCTCATTATTGAGCAGAAAACCCGCGCCAGCGACAGAGATGCCATTACCGTAGGAAAAGTTAAGCGTGTAAGTGTTGCTGACCACATTACCCCAGCGATCCCAAGCGCTAAAGTGAGTTGTCTCGGTGCTCTCCTGAGGAATACTGCGGAGCTTGTCCACTTGACTCTGATTATGTGCAGCAGCGCTGGCGAGACCGGGGCTAATATCCTTCGAACGGCTGGCACTCTGCAGATCAATTTGGCCACGTAAAAAATCGGCATATTTCTTATCGGTTAGTTCAGCGACCGGCACTGGAAAGAAGTCTGGGTCGCCCAGATAATAACTGCGATCGGCATAGGCTCGGCGCATAGATTCAACTAAACGGTGAATATACGCCGCGCTGTTGTGGCCCAAGGCCTGAAGATCCCAGCCCTCAAGAATATTGAGCATCTGAAGCATATGCACACCACCAGATGAGGGCGGCGGCATTGTGCACACCCGATTACCGCGATAATCACCACAAATCGGGGCTCGTTCAACCACCCTGTAGTCCGCCAGATCTCTGTGATTGATCAGGCCGCCGCTGCGCCGCATTTCTGCAATGATTAGCTGTGCTGTTCTACCTTTATAAAATCCGCGCTTGCCACTTTTTGCGATGCGCTCAAGGGTCGCCGCCAAATCGGATTGCACCAGGCTTTCACCATACTTATAGCCGGAGCCATCGGCTTTATAAAAGTAGCTTTTAGACGCTGGGTTTTTATGCAGGGTCGGTTGCCGTGCCTGCAGTGACGCCGCTAGATCAGTGCTGACGGGAAAACCATTGCGGGCCAAGTCGATGGCCGGCTGTAAGACCTGTTTTAAACTCAGAGTACCGTAGTTATCCAGTGCGTGAAGCAGGCCGGCGACTGTACCGGGCACGCCTGATGACTGAATACTAAAACGTGCCTTAGCGTTATCAACGTCCCCTTCAGTGTCGAGAAACATATCTCTAGAGGCCTCGGTTGGCGCCATTTCTCGATAATCAATGCTCAGGGTTTTGTTTTCTTCGGCCAGGTGGATAAGCATAAACCCGCCCCCACCTAAATTCCCCGCCCGCGGCAAGGTAACTGCGAGGGCAAACCCTGTGGCTACGGCTGCATCGACTGCATTACCGCCTAGGGCAAGTATTTCGGCGCCCACTTGGCTGGCGAATATCTCTTGAGAGACGACCATACCCGAATCGCTCATAACCGGATGAAAACGGGTGCTGGAATCAATAATCGCGTTGTCATTGCTCCAGGCAAAGCTGCTGCCGATCATCCAGACTACGATTTGGATACTACCTACTAAATATCTAAGCATATTCGCTAAACCCTGATTGGTGCATCTCTCTAAATAAGAAGGCTATTTTTTATTATATGGTTGCAGAAGGCAATCATTCCGCGTTAAAACAGCCCTGATTAACGGAGTATTGACCTGAGCAAAAAAATAGGGAAATTATTCGGCAGATAGATTATGTTTACCCGCTAATTCGTTATCTACTTGGAGCTTAGCATGTACACCGCATCGACAATCCGCGTTGAACTAACCAGCTGGCAGGCCGGTGAGCAAGATATCAAACGCATCCGCACAGCGGTGTTTGTCTTAGAGCAGAATGTTCCCCTAGAACTGGATTTTGACGGCCTTGATCCTGAGTGCATGCACTGGCTCGCTTATGACTCTAAGAATGTCGCGGTGGGGACAGGTCGCTTGCTTCCCGACGGCCACTTCGGCCGCATGGCGGTGCTTGCCGCTAGCCGCAAGCGCGGTATTGGCCATGCGATTATGAAATCTGTGATCGACACTGCCGTGACGGAGAAACTGCCTAAACTCTACTTGCATGCCCAGCTAACCGCCCTACCGTTTTACAGCGGCCTTGGGTTTACCTGTTACGGAGAGGAATTTATGGATGCGGATATGCCCCATATCGCCATGCGACTGAATTTGACTTAAACCAGTTGCTGCGTGGCCACAACAATGCCGTTGTTATCGGCGTAAATATAGTTGCCAGGGTTAAAGGTGACGCCGCCAAAAGTAATGCTTACCTGAGTTTCGCCAATGCCTTTTTTATCGGTTTTCATTGGGTGGGTCCCGAGAGCCTGAACGCCGATATCCGTGGCCATAATCTCATCCACATCGCGAATGCAGCCATAGATAATCAAACCACTCCAGCCGTTTACTGATGCCTTTTCCGCCAACATATCGCCGAGGCAGGCGCGGCGCATGCTGCCGCCGCCATCCACTACCATGACACGCCCTTGCCCCTGAGTATCGACCAACTGTTTCACGCAGCTGTTATCTTCAAAACATTTAACCGTGACAATTTCGCCCGAAAAACACTCACGACCGCCAAAGTTGCTGAACATGGGCTCAACCACTTGAACTAAATCAGGGTACTGATCACAGAGGTCGGGAGTGGATTTCATATTGCTGCCTTCGCCTTTTATTCGGGCTAGTAATTAGCGCGCCGCTTTTGCTTGCTGCCTGTAGGCGTGCAGCAGTGGCTCGGTATAACCGCTGGGTTGTTTGTCACCTTTAAAGACCAAGTCGCAGGCCGCTTGAAAGGCAATGCTCTGGTCGAAATTAGGTGCCATGGCAATATACTCTGAATCGCCAGCATTCTGGCTATCAACCACTGCGGCCATCCGCTTGAGCGTCTCTGTAATTTGCTCTGCGCTGCAAATACCGTGGTGCAACCAATTGGTCATATGCTGACTGGAAATACGCAGGGTTGCGCGATCTTCCATCAGGCCAACATTATTGATGTCGAGCACCTTCGAGCAACCCACGCCCTGCTCTACCCAGCGCACCACATAGCCCAGCAAGCCCTGAGCATTGTTGTCCAGCTCCAGTTGGATCTCTTCACCACTAAGCTGACGATCGCCAAGCAATGGAATGGTGAGGATATCATCTACATTGGCCTCGGCGCGCTGAGCCACTTGATCCTGCATAGCGTCCACATCAACCTTATGGTAGTGCATCGCATGCAGTGTGGCCGCGGTTGGCGATGGCACCCAGGCAGTGTTAGCACCGGATTTTGCATGGCCTATTTTAATCCGCATCATATCTGCCATATTGTCTGGGATTGCCCACATGCCCTTGCCAATTTGAGCCTTGCCTTTGAGCCCGCAGGCCAAGCCTACGTCTACATTGCGGTCTTCGTAGGCAGTAATCCAGGGCATCGCCTTAAGATCAGCTTTCAATGCAAAGGGGCCCGCGTGCATGCTGGTGTGAATCTCATCCCCAGTGCGATCGAGAAATCCGGTGTTAATAAATACCACGCGCCCTTTGGCAGCGCGGATGCACTCTTTGAGATTGACTGAGGTGCGACGTTCCTCATCCATAATGCCCACTTTGATGGTATGCCGCTCAAGACCCAGCGCATTTTCGATGGCATCGAACAAATCGTTAGTGAACGCCACCTCTTCAGGACCGTGCATTTTGGGTTTAACGATATAAATGCTACCTGCTGTGGAATTACTCAACCCTCCTGAGCGTTTAAGGTCATGCAGAGAGATAAGGCTAGTGATCATGCCATCCATAATACCTTCTGGAATCTCGTTACCTGCGGCATCCAGTATGGCTGGGTTGGTCATCAGGTGACCCACATTGCGAACAAACATGAGACTGCGACCATTTAACGTCAATTTGGCGCCATTGGCGGCCAGATATTCGCGGTCGGGATTCATTGAGCGAACAAAGCTTTTATCACCGCGGCTAATCGTTTCTTCCAGGGTGCCTTTATTCAGTCCCAGCCAGTTGCTGTAGGCAAGCGCTTTATCTTCAGCATCTACGGCGGCGACAGAATCTTCGCAATCCATAATGGTAGTCAGGGCCGCTTCGAGTACGATATCTTTGACGCCAGCCTTGTCAGTGGCACCCACTTGATGAGCAGAATCTACCTGAATTTCTAGGTGCAAGCGATTGTTTTGTAACAGTATTGAAGCTGGATTTTCTGCTGATCCCAAATAGCCAACAAACTGTTCAGGGTTAAGTAAGTGGGCCTGAGATCCATTCTCTAAAGATACGATTAAGCGCTGCTTTCGTACTTGATAGCCCGTTACCTGGTGGTGAGAAGCGTTATCGAGAGGAGCCGCTGTGTCCAAGAGATCTCGGCCATAATCGATTACTTTTTGTCCGCGAACTGGGTTGTAGGCACCGGCTTTCTCTGCACCATTGTCTTCAGCGATAACATCGTTGCCATAGAGGGCGTCATAAAGGCTGCCCCAGCGAGCATTTACAGCATTTAGGGCAAAGCGTGCATTCATAATCGGCACAACTAGCTGTGGTCCGGCCTGCTTGGCAATCTCTGGGTCAACATTGCGCGGCGACACGCTAAAACTTGGTCCCTCGGGTACTAAATAGTCGATTTCTTGAAGGAAGGCTTTGTAGTCGTCAAAGACGAAATTGTCTCGATTTTGGTGATGCCAGCTATCAATCTGACTCTGCAAGTTTTCGCGTTTTACTAGAAGTTCGCGGTTAATCGGCGCAAAATGACCGATTATTTCAGAAAATGTCTGCCAGAAATGATCTGGCTTTATGCCAGTCCCAGGGCAGATCTGGTCATTGACCAGTTCGTACATAGATTGTGCAATCTGCAGGCCTGAGTGTTGAATACGATCGACCATGGTTCTCTTCCCTAGTTGGCTTTTATTTGCCGAGATTCTATGCTCAACCCTGAAATAAGCCAAATCTATGGGTTTTATCTTTGCTATTCAGTAAAATTATTAGGCTCTAAGTACGACCTTTAACAAAAGGTTTCGACGCGCTATTGCGCTATCTCTGATGAAACATCCTTAATTACCTGGCGCAACCACTTATGCCCAGGGTCTCTCTGCAATAGCGGGCTCCAAACCATTTTCAAGCGCATTCGTGGAATTTCAAATGGCGGGTCAAGAATTACGACTTTATTGTTATTGGCCATAGTTCGTGCCGCGATAGACGGGATCGTGACAATTAAGTCCTCTTGCTCGCCCAACAGCAGAGCCGCTTGATAATGGCGGGTAAAAACGCTTATCTCGCGCTTGGCGTCAAGCTTACCCAGAGCCTCGTCAACCCAGCCTAGGCGCTGGACATCGTCAGAGCTCATGCCCACGCCCACGCCCATTCCGGTCTTGCTGACCCAAACATGCTTGTGGGATAAATAGTTGTCAAGATTCCAATTCTTGATCACAGGATTAGTGGCGCTCATAACACAGGAAAAGCTGTCATCCCAAAGATGCACCTGATGAAAAGATTGCGGCAGCGTATCAAATCGATTGATCACCATATCCACCTTGCCCCGTTCAACATCGTGAAAACTGACGTCGCTGGGGGTCATAATATCTAGGCGAATACCCGGGGCTTCGCGGCGCAGACGAGACAATAGCTGGGGCAACAGAGTCACCTCGGTGTAGTCACTGGCCATAATTCGAAAAATTCGATCAGAGGCTGAGGCATCGAATACGGTCTTGGGCAGCACGGCGATCTCCGCTGCGGCGAGCACGTTTCGAACCAACGGTTGCAGCTCCAGAGCCCGATCTGTGGGCGTCATACCGTCACTGGTACGCACCAATAGCGGATCGTCAAATAAGTCACGAAGACGTCGCAGGCTGTTTGACATTGCCGGCTGGCTAATACCGAGCTCCTCTGCAGCACGGGTAACATTGCACTCTCGCAGCAACACATCTAGGTAGACCAGGAGATTTAAATCGACTCTCGCTATATTCATAATAAAAATGCCCGAAATACAAACTATCAATTAGATTAATAACGGCATCATACCTAAACTCAGTGCACTGTCAAACGAACGGAATTCATTAAAGGGTTTTTACTATGTCCAATTTTACAAACGATCTTGCAGCAGTTGCCAAACTAAAAGAGCAACACGGCGAGAACTGGGGCGCAATCAGCGCTGACTCTGCAGCACGCATGCGCGCTCAGAACCGTTTTCAAACTGGCATTGATATTGCCAAGTACACCGCATCAATAATGCGTGAAGATATGGCGGCCTACGATGCCGACTCATCTCAGTACACTCAGTCACTAGGCTGCTGGCATGGTTTTATCGGTCAGCAAAAGCTGATCGCAATCAAAAAGCACTTCGGCACTACTAAGCGTAAATACCTCTATCTGTCTGGTTGGATGGTTGCCGCTCTGCGCTCAGAGTTTGGCCCCCTACCCGATCAGTCTATGCATGAGAAAACGTCAGTAGCCTCGCTAATCGCAGAGCTCTACACCTTCTTGCGTCAAGCTGATGCCCGTGAGTTAGGTGGTCTGTTCCGTGAATTAGATGCGGCACACGGTGATGCAAAGCAAGCGATTCAAGACAAAATCGATAACCATGAAACTCACGTAGTGCCCATAGTTGCGGATATAGACGCGGGTTTTGGTAATGCTGAAGCGACGTACCTTATGGCCAAGCAAATGATTGAAGCCGGCGCTTGCTGTATTCAAATTGAAAACCAAGTATCCGATGAGAAGCAATGCGGTCACCAGGATGGCAAGGTGACAGTTCCACATGAAGATTTTTTGGCCAAGATTAACGCCGTACGTTACGCATTCCTTGAGCTGGGTGTAGACGACGGTGTAATTGTTGCCCGAACCGATTCATTGGGTGCTGGCCTGACCAAGCAGATCGCAGTAACCCGCGAACCAGGCGATCTTGGTGATCAGTACAACTCTTTCCTAGACGTAGAAGAAATCACGCCCGCCGAGATGAAGAATGGCGATGTGGTACTTAATCGTGACGGTAAGCTAGTACGTCCCAAGCGTCTGCCAAGCAACCTCTACCAGTTCAAGGCTGGCACCGGTGAAGCACGCTGCATCCTCGACAGTATCACTAGCCTGCAGAACGGCGCTGACATGATCTGGATCGAAACCGAAAAGCCTCACGTAGGACAGATTGGCGCGATGATGGATGAGATCCGCAAAGTGGTTCCCAACGCCAAGCTGGTTTATAACAACAGCCCATCGTTTAACTGGACGCTTAACTTCCGTCAGCAAATCTTCGACAGCCTGAGCGAATCTGGTGCAGATGTCTCGGCATACGATCGTGCCGACCTGATGAATGTTAGCTATGACGACACTGATTTGGCCGCTCTTGCAGATGATAAAATCCGCACTTTCCAGGCCGACTCGGCCCGTGAAGCCGGCATTTTCCACCACCTGATTACGCTGCCGACTTACCATACTGCGGCACTCTCGACCGATAACCTGGCCAAAGAGTACTTCGGCGAACAGGGAATGTTGGGCTACGTTGCAGGTGTTCAGCGCAAAGAAATCCGTCAGGGTATCGCCTGCGTGAAGCACCAAAATATGGCCGGTTCTGATATGGGCGATGACCATAAAGAATACTTTGCCGGAGATGCTGCGCTTAAGGCGTCAGGTAAAGACAACACTATGAATCAGTTCTAAAAAGGGATTCGTGTGTGATCGAGAAGAGCGGCCTTAGGGTCGCTCTTTTTTTATGCTCAACGTCTAATCTTACAACCCTTTATTGCGCTGGCGCTCTAAAGTCCCGTAGGATGATTCGAAATAATAAGACTGCATAAGCAGCTTAAATGCCCCTAGGGGGACCTATGATTATCTTACGCAAAAGAATTTTAGTGGGCACGGCGCTACTGGTTATGGGCGGTTTCTTCGCTCTTCCGACAGTGCAGAGTCTCTATCGTGTCGTGCACCTTTTCGACGCAGATCGCATTGTAGAAAACTTCCGCTCCGCAGATCAGCTTGGGGCAACCCGTATTATGACTGCCTCCTCCGAGCAAAGGCCCTACCCCAGTGGCGCAGCGATTGAGTTACCCGATGGCTTTATATTTGATAAGCAGATGCTTAGCACAGAGCAGTTTTTAGCTGACTCCTGGACTACAGGGCTGCTGGTAATACAGGACGATAGGATAGTCTATGAACGCTATTCGCTCGGCCATAATGAATCTACGCGCACCATCTCATGGTCCATGGCCAAATCGTTTATCTCCGCCATGATTGGTATCGCCCTAGATGAAGGTAGTATCGCCAGTATTGAACAGCCAGTGGATTTCTATGTCCCGGAGCTACAGGGTTCAGGCTATGAAACCGTGCGCATTAAAGATGTACTACAGATGTCATCGGGGATTGCCTTTAACGAGGACTATGGCGATTTTAATAGTGATATAAACCGCTGGGGCCGTGGCTTTGCCCTGGGAAGCCCTCAGGATAAATTTGCCGCCAGTCTGACTAGAGGTCGCGAGCCGGGTACACTAAATCACTATGTCAGTATCGACACCCATGTTTTGAGCATGGTGTTGAGCCGTGCCACGGGTAAATCAATTACCGGTTATATGCAGGAAAAACTCTACCAGCCTCTGGGCATGGAATATGACGGCTATTGGCTTGTTGATGGCGCTGGCAAAGAGATGGCTTTGGGCGGGCTAAATCTCACCATGCGGGATTTTGCCAAGTTGGGATCACTCTATTTAAACCACGGTGAGCTGGATGGAAAGCAGATTGTTCCCGCTAACTGGATCGCTGCATCGACTGTCGCAGATGCCCCGCATCTGCAGCCTGCTGAAGGTGATTTTGGCTATGGCTACCAATGGTGGCTGCCGCTCTCAGACGACGGTGAATATATGGCGATGGGTGTCTATGGCCAGTATATCTATATTAATCCATCGAAGAGTATGGTGGTCGTTAAGCTCTCAGCCAACCCTCGCTACAACGACATCAGCTATGTTCCCAGCAGTGACTTTAGCCACCTCGCATTTTTTCGCAGCATAGACTCTAGGGGGGCAGATTAATTCTTTAAAGTCGGTATAATCGCAGCCTGAAAACACACACTAATTCAGCCAGTTTCGAGCGAGCCCACTTGAAAACAGAATTTCTCGGTAAGACCCTCTCAGGCCCTTTTACAGTGCCATCCGGAATTGTCACCACAGCGGTGCCCATTATTCAGTACATGTTTGATCATATGCCGCAAATCGGCGTGATCACGACCAAAAGTGTCGGCCCTGTGCCTCGCGCTGGTAACCGCGAACCGGTTTACAGCCAGTATTCTCCTGGCAATTTTGTCAACGCTGTAGGCCTGACTAACCCCGGTGCTTCTGTAGCTGCAGAAGCCATGGCAAAACTGCGTATACCAGAGGATCGCTTTTTACTGGTATCCATATTTGGTGGCAGCCTTGAAGAGTTTGTCGAGGTGGCCAAGATTATGGCACCGGTGGCCGATGGCCTAGAGCTCAACCTCTCCTGCCCTCACGCCAAAGGTTATGGCATGGCCATGGGTCAGGACCCTGAGATGGTTCGTGCTATTACAGCAGCGGTAAAAGCCGTGGTGGATATCCCAGTGATCCCCAAGCTCACACCTAACACACCGAACATTGGCGAGATTGCTCAAGCGGCCGCCGCAGGTGGCGCCGATGGTATCTGCGCGATTAACACTGTTGGGCCAGGCTTTACCGCATCTCATGGCCACCCTGTTCTGAGTAATGGGGCTGGAGGCATGTCAGGCAAAGGTGTACTGCCTATCGCCTTAAAATGCGTGCGCGAAATACGTGAAGTGACAGATTTACCGATTATCGGGTGTGGTGGTGCCAGTAGCGCTGCCGACACGAGAGAATTTATCAATGCCGGCGCTGCAATTGTCGGTATTGGCTCTGCTCTAACCGGTATGACCACAGATGAGATTGGCAGCTACTTCAATCAGCTTGAGTCAGATCTTAGTTTCGATTCGGATAAGGCTGAAGCCCATATTCGCTACGATATAGATATGGATTATTCGCCAGTGGTACTGGTGGAAAACAAGCGCGTCTGCAACGATATCTGTGTTCTGACCTTTGACCGCAAAGTGAATATTCAAGCCGGTGAGTTTGTTTTCCTCTGGGTGCCAGGCGTTGGTGAAAAGCCCTTCTCTGCTCTAGCCGATGACCCTTTCCAGCTCGCAGTGATCGATGTGGGTATCTTTACCCATGCACTAATGGATCTCGAGGTAGGCACTGAAGTCTATGTCCGCGGTCCTCACGGCATTCCAGTATCTCCTGCAGAGGATGCCAAGATTATGGCCGTCGCTGGCGGAACCGGTCTGGCTGCGGTTTATCAGCTGGCCAGAGACTTTGGCAATGCTGAAGTGTTCACCGGTGCTCGCACTGCCGAGCGTCTCTATTATCTCGAAGAGTGTAAAGAGATTGCTCAGGTTCATGTGGCCACTGATGATGGCAGTGAAGGCTTTAAAGGTGTGGTTACCGAGCTGTTGCGCAGCCGTCTTGAAGAGATGGATCAGCAGGAGCTGGATAAGCTGGTTTTCTATAACTGTGGCCCTTCGCCTATGGTGCATGCCGCGGCGAAAGTACAGCGTGAATTCTGTCGCGATGATCAGATCTTTAGTGCGATCGACTATCTGACCAAATGTGGCGTCGGTATCTGTGGAGCCTGTGCCTCACCTGATGGTCGACGTATTTGTGTCGATGGACCGTTTATGCAGGGTACACCAGAGCGGCCAGTCGAGTTATAGGGTATTGCTTGGTAATTTTTTTATCCCTGCACTCGCCTAATGGGTCATCCCGACAGAGCGGAGCGATGAGGGATCACGAGATCTCTCACATGCGTTCGAGATGACAGGCTAGAGAATAGAGATGACAAACTGGCATCTTGGCCGCTGGATAGTCTGTCATCCTGACCGAGATATAGTCTGCCATCCTAAACGAAATATAGTCTGTCATCCTAAGCGAAATATAGCCTGTCATCCTAAGCGAAATATAAAATATAGTCTGTCATCCTGAGCGAAGCCGAAGGATCTCTTAACGCTCAACCGCTACCCCAACATCCTGAGCCAAATGCCTAGGATGCCAGGGTTGGTCTTAGCCGCTAAGCAGTCTAATACAATGTTTCACCCTTCGCAGCCATTGCACGCAACGTCTCAGTGGGCCTATACAGCTCACTAATATGCGCATATATATCACCACGATCGCAGACTTCCTGCAGACCAATCTCATCCATCCAGCGGCAAATACCACCGCGGAATGCCGGGAAGCCAACACCGTATATC
>Ga0233444_10002078_pt1 | contig 21517 bp, 18 predicted proteins | sample SI_124_October20_6_FD_182792 | JGI IMG/M metagenome (GOLD analysis project Ga0233444, IMG submission 182792) | Seawater microbial communities from Saanich Inlet, British Columbia, Canada - SI_124_October2016_10_MG | ecosystem: Environmental > Aquatic > Marine > Inlet | place: Canada: British... | reverse complement strand
TATTATTAATTTTATTGACAATATTTTTTATCAATAATGTGCCATTTAAAAACTTTTTAATTCAATATTTTTACTATCCTTTAGAAATTGGAGAGGCAAGAAGTAAAAAAATTAATTTTGATTTAAGTAATATTTTTTTTGATTTTAAATTTATTTATTTTTCATTAACACCGTTAATTTATATTTTTATTAAAAACTTGAAAAAAAAAATATCTTTAGATTTAAAAAAAGATTTTTTTATAATTTTATTTATTTTTATTTCAGTTTCATTATTTATTTTTGGACAAATAATGACAAAGAATCAAATATTAATATTTTTTTTAATCCCTTTTTGTTTAGGCATTTCTCATTATTATTCCCAAAAATATTATAATAATAAATTAGTAATTCTTTTTTTGATTTCAATTTTAATATTTTCAACAATTAAATATCATTTAAGATTTAACGAAAATAAAAAATTTATGGAATTAAATAAAGTAGATTTAAATTTAGCAATCGACGCATCTGCCTTAGATAAATCACTTAAAGGTTTGAAGTGGATTACCCCAAATTATCCTAATAACCCTAATAAAGAAATTGACAAGCTAATTGAAATAAAAAAAATCATTTCAGCTGATAAAACAAAAAAAATTTTAATAAGTGATTATCAAATTTTACCTGCAATTTTAAAATTGAAAACTGTAACTCCAAATAAATGGTTTGATGACTTAAGCGTACCAAGACCTGAAGACAAATATTTTGAAAATTATAAAGAGTTTTTCATTAAAAGTTTAATCTTACAAAATATAGAAACCATTTATCTTTTTAAAGATAAAGAAAGATTTTTGACAAAAATTTTAGAAAAAAATTGTTACAATAAAAAATTAGTAACTGAAATATTACTTAAATTCGAAATTAAAAATTGTTTAAATTAAGTAATGCTGTATTGAATTTACATTCTTTGTTAATAAAAATTTGATTAAATTCTATTTGCTTATAAATATATATTATCTATAAATATTAAAAAATAAATTTATTAATGAATATTCACGAACATCAAGCAAAAGATATACTCAGAGATTATGGGGCACCAGTTTCGAGAGGTATTGTCATTTTTTCTTCTGATGAAATTGAAGATAAAATATCAAAACTTAAAGACAATCAATATGTACTAAAAGCTCAGATTCATGCCGGAGGTAGAGGTAAAGCAGGGGGAGTTAAACTTATTCAAAATATAAAAGAACTTGAGCTGGAAGCTAACAAGATGATGGGAAAAGTACTTGTAACACATCAAACTGGCCCAGAGGGGAAAGAAGTTAAAAGACTCTATATTGAGGAAGCATCCGAAATTGCAAAAGAATTTTATTTATCCTGCTTAATTGACAGAGAGAGTTCAAAAATTGCTTTTATAAGTAGCACCGAAGGTGGGATGGATATCGAAAAAGTTGCCAATGAAACGCCAGATAAAATTATTACGAATAAAGTAGAATTGAAGGAAGAAGGCCCAAACAAAGATGAAATTGAAAAAATAATTTCGGTTTTCAATTTTGATAATGCTCAAAAGGAGATAGCTGCAAAGCTAATAAAATCTCTTTACAAAATAACATTAGAAAAAGATGCTAGTTTAATTGAAATTAACCCATTGATTATAACCAAAGATAATAATGTCATTTGTCTTGATGCAAAAATGAATTTTGATGAGAACGCAATTTTTAGGAGACCTGAAATACTAAAACTGAGAGATTTGAATGAAGAGAACCCTTCTGAAATTGAAGCCAGTAAGCATGATCTAGCTTATATTAAATTGAACGGATCTATAGGTTGTATGGTTAATGGAGCTGGATTAGCAATGGCAACTATGGACATCATAAAACTTTATGGAAAAGAGCCTGCAAACTTTTTAGATGTGGGTGGCGGAGCTTCGAAAGAAAAAGTAGCTGCAGCATTTCAATTAATTCTGTCAGATGCAAATGTAAAAGGGATTCTAATAAATATATTTGGAGGTATAATGAGATGTGATGTACTTGCTCAAGGAGTTCTTGATGCAGCAAAACAAATAAATTTATCAGTTCCACTAGTAGTCAGGCTTGCTGGCACTAATTTTAAAGAAGGAAAAGAAATATTAGAAAAATCAAATTTAAAAATATTATCAGCATCAGATTTAAATGATGCAGCTAAAAAAATTGTTGAGGCTATTGGTTAAATGTCTGTCTTAGTTAACGGAAATACAAAAGTAATTTGCCAAGGGTTTACAGGTAAACATGGCACATTCCATTCAGAACAAGCTATAAAATATGGAACAAAATTAGTTGGAGGAGTTACACCTAAAAAAGGTGGTCAGAAACATTTAGATCTTCCTGTTTTTAATACAGTTCAAGAAGCAAAAGATCAAACTGATGCGAGCGCAACAATGATATATGTTCCTCCAAAATTTGCAGGTGCAGCAATCATCGAAGCTATAGAAGCGAATATTGAACTGATAGTTTGTATTACCGAGGGGATTCCAGTCTTGGATATGCTTAGGGTAAAAAAAATATTGAATAAAAACTCTTCAAGGTTGATAGGGCCTAATTGCCCCGGAATTATAACTCCTGATGAATGTAAGATTGGCATTATGCCGGGAAACATTCATAAAAAAGGATCAGTTGGAATAGTTTCTAGATCTGGAACTTTAACGTATGAAGCGGTGGCACAAACTTCAGCAAATGGCATGGGTCAGTCGACATGCATAGGAATAGGTGGCGATCCTATTAATGGAACAAACTTTATAGATTGCTTAGAGCTTTTCCTAAAAGATGATGATACAAAATCAATAGTTATGATTGGTGAAATAGGAGGCTCAGCTGAGGAAGAAGCGGCAGAATTTCTGAAAAGAGAAAAGATAAAAAAACCAATGGTAGGTTTTATTGCAGGCCTAACAGCCCCACCAGGTAGACGAATGGGGCATGCAGGTGCAATAATTTCAGGCGGAAAAGGAGGAGCAGAAGATAAAATAGAAAAAATGAAATCTGCTGGAATTACTATCTCTAAATCGCCTGCTGATATAGGTAAAACCCTATTTGAAAAACTTAATGGTTGATTTTTATTAATTTATGTTAAAATAAATTTTTAATGTCTTCATCTGATAATAACATAACATATAAAAAGACCTCTTTTTTAGCTGGCTCTAATTCGGAGTTTATTAAAGAATTTTACGCAGATTATATTTCAGATCCTAGTTCTTTGCCAGACAGTTGGAGGAAATTTTTTGACGGATTAAGTGATAATGAAAAACTTATTTATGATGATATTAAAGGACCCAGTTGGTCTCCCGAAAAAAAACTAAAAAAATTAAAAATTCCTAAAGAATTGAGAGCAGATAAGGAGGCCAAAACTTCTGACATTAATTTAGATAACATCAAACAAGCATCTAAAGATTCTGTACGTGCTATTATGCTTATAAGAGCTTATAGAATAAGAGGCCATTTAATTTCTAATTTAGACCCACTTGGAATTCAAAAGAAAGAAGATCATTTAGAACTTAAACCAAAAACATATGGTTTTGAAAAGAAAGATTATAATAGAAAAATATTTTTAGATGGCGTACTTGGACTGCAATACGCAGATTTAAATCAAATATTAGAAATACTTAAAAAAACTTACTCCTCAACTATTGGATATGAATTTATGCATATGGGTGATCCAGATGAAAAATCTTGGATAAGAGACAGAATTGAAGGCCCAGAAAAAAATATAATTTTTACTGAGAATGGAAAAAAAGCAATTTTAAATAAAATTATTCAGGCTGAAGGATTTGAAAAATACCTTCATGTTAAATTTGTTGGGACAAAAAGATTTGGTTTAGATGGTGGAGAGTCTTTAATCCCAGCATTAGAACAAATAATTAAGAAAGGTGGAAACTTAGGGGCAAAAGAAATTAAAATAGGTATGCCTCATAGAGGCAGACTAAATGTTTTAGCTAATGTAATGGGTAAACCTTTTAGAGCAATTTTTAGTGAATTTTTTGGTAAAACTGTTAGTTCTAAAAAAGATTTTGAAGGAGATGTTAAATATCATTTAGGAGCATCCTCAAACAGAGAGTTTGATGGAAATTCTGTCCATATAAGTTTAACTGATAACCCATCACATTTAGAAGCAGTAAACCCAGTTGTTCTAGGACAAGTTAGAGCAAAACAATTTTTTCACAAAGATAAAGAGAGAAAAAAAGTTATTCCAGTTTTAATGCATGGCGACGCTGCATTTGCTGGCCAAGGTATTGTTGCAGAATGTTTTGCAATGTCAGGTTTACCAGGACATAATATTGGCGGAACAATACACATAATTGTTAACAATCAAATTGGTTTTACTACTGCCCCAAGATTTGCACGATCGTCACCTTATCCTTCCGATGTCGCTAAAATCGCACAAGCTCCTATTTTTCACGTCAATGGAGACGATCCTGAGGCAGTTGTCCATTGTGCAAAAATTGCAACTGAATATAGGCAAAAATTTAATAGAGATGTCGTAATCGATATAGTTTGCTATAGAAGATTTGGTCATAATGAAGGAGACGAACCTTCATTTACGCAACCAATAATGTATAAGAAAATTAAAAACCATCCTTCAACACTTTCAATTTATGGAAAAAAATTAAGTCATGAAGGATTAAGTACAGAATCCGAGTTACAAAAAGAAAAAACAAATTTTAAGATTTTTTTAGAAAAAGAGTTTGAGTCTTCAAAAAGTTATAAATCAGAGTTAAAATGGTTTGACGGTGCTTGGTCCAGATTTAAACCAGGTCTTGGAAAAGACAAGAGAGGAGCTAGTGGCGTAGATAAGAAACTTATAACTGATATAGGGAAAAAAATTTCAAGAATTCCCGATCATTTAAATGTTCATAAAACTCAAAAAAGAATATTTGATCTAAGACTTCAAGCAGTAGAAAGTGGAAAGGCAATAGACTGGTCTACAGCAGAGAGCTTAGCTTTTGGAACTTTGCTTACGGAGGGGTTTTCAGTCAGGTTATCAGGACAGGACTCCGGAAGAGGTACTTTCAGTCAAAGGCATGCTGTTTTAAGGAATCAAGATAATCATGACAGATATATCCCTTTAAATAATATTTCAAAAAGACAAAAGAATTTTGAAATAATAGACAGTTTGCTTTCAGAATTTGCTGTTTTAGGTTTTGAATTTGGATACTCTTTATCAGAACCAGAAACGTTAGTTCTTTGGGAAGCTCAATTCGGAGATTTTGCTAATGGAGCTCAGGTTATTATTGACCAATTTATTACCTCTGGGGAATCTAAATGGGGAAGAGCTAGTGGTCTAGTAATGCTACTTCCACATGGTTATGAAGGGCAAGGCCCAGAACATTCATCTGCAAGACTTGAAAGATTTTTGCAGCTTTGTGCTGGAGAAAATATTCAAGTAGTTAATTGCACAACCCCATCTAATTATTTTCATGTTTTAAGACGTCAAATGCATAGAGAATTTAGAAAACCATTAATTATTATGACTCCAAAATCTTTATTAAGACACAAAAAATGTGTTTCAAATATTTCAGAATTTACGAAAAAAAGTACTTTTCATAGAATTTTGGAAGATGATGCTTATTCAAAGATAAATAATTTATTACAACTTAAAAAAAGTGATGAAAAAATAAAAAAAGTAGTTATGTGTTCAGGTAAAATCTATTATGACTTAATTGAAGCAAGAGAAAAATATAAAAATGATAAAGTAACCTTTGTTAGAATAGAACAACTCTATCCTTTTCCTGTTAAAACATTAGCAGCTATTTTAAAAAGGTACTCTAAAGCCAAATTTATTTGGTGTCAGGAGGAACCAAAAAATATGGGTGCGTGGAATACTGTTAGAAATTACATAGATAGAACTTTAGAAATAGTAAATTATGGTGATAAATCAGTTAAATATGTGGGTAGAAAAGCAGCTTCCTCAACTGCGACTGGAAATCTTAACAAACATCTTGCACAACAAAAAGAAATATTAGAAAAGATACTTAAAGATTAAATGTCAGAAAAAATTACAGTTCCAACATTAGGGGAGTCAGTTACAGAAGCGACCGTATCAAAGTGGCTTAAATCTCAAGGAGAAGAAGTATCAGCCGATGAGCCGCTTGTAGAACTAGAGACTGATAAAGTAAATGTTGAAGTACCATCACCAACTAATGGGGTTCTAGGAAATATAGCAGTGAAAGAAGGTGAGACAGTCAACGTCGGTTCCTTATTAGGTACTGTAGATGTTTTATCTCAACAAAAAGTTAGTAATGTTAATGAGATACATAATTATAATCCTCCAAAAAAAGAAAAGAAATTTAAAATTTTTGAAGAAGAAAAAATTATCAAATCTAAAAAATTAAAACAAAAAAAAATTAATCATCAAGAGCCAACGCTTAAACTAGAAGAGCCTTTGATATTAGAGCAAGTTCATGAAGAAAAAACATTAGAAAAAGAAGAAAAACAAGTTTCGCCAGCTGCAAGAAAAATGGCTAACGAGGCAAAAGTTGATTTAAGTTATGTAGAAGGATCAGGAAAAAATGGCGTGATTTTAAAAGAAGACATTATGAGTTTAATGGGATCTAAACCTGCTCCAGCTGAAAGAAAAATTAAACATGGCCCAGAGGAAAGAGTTAAGATGACTAGACTTAGATTAACAATCGCAAAAAGATTAAAAGAAGCCCAAGAAAACGCTGCAATGCTTACAACTTTCAATGAGGTTGATATGAGTGAAGTAATGGCAATGAGAAGCCGATACAAGGATGAGTTTCAAAAAAATTATGGAGTAAAACTTGGCTTTATGTCATTTTTTGTTAAAGCGTGTGTTATTGGTTTAAAAAATTATCCAGCAATTAATGCTGAAATTCAAGGAGAGGAAATTGTTTATAAAAATTATTATAACATAAGTATTGCTGTTGGAACTGATAGAGGACTAGTTGTTCCTGTGCTTAGAGAAACAGATGAAATGTCATTTGCAGATATAGAAAAAAATATCAGTGATCTTGGTCAAAAAGCAAAAAACGGAAAAATTACTATTGAAGATTTACAGGGAGGAACTTTTACAATCACAAATGGTGGAATTTATGGATCAATGTTGTCTACACCTATACTGAACCCACCTCAATCAGCGGTTTTAGGCATGCACAACATTGTACAACGACCAATTGTCGTAGATGGTAAAGTGGAAGTAAGGCCTGTGATGTATTTAGCTTTATCTTACGACCATAGAATTATTGACGGAAAAGAAGCAGTTTCTTTTTTAAAAATTGTTAAAGAGTCACTTGAACAGCCCCAAAGACTTTTCCTCAACATTTAATTATGGAAGATAATTTTGATTTAGTTGTAATCGGTGGTGGCCCAGGTGGTTACGTATGTGCAATAAGAGCCGCTCAACTAGGTTTAAAAACAGCCTGCGTAGAATCTAGAGGAACTTTAGGTGGAACATGTCTTAATGTTGGCTGTATACCCTCAAAAAGTTTATTAAACTTATCTGAAAATTATCATAAAGCAAAAAAAGACTTTAATAATCAAGGCATAGAAATTTCTGATATCAAATTAAATATAAACAAAATGATGTCGAATAAAAATAAATCTGTTCAAGTTTTAACAAAAGGTGTTGAGTTCTTATTCAAAAAAAATAAAGTAACATACCTCAAAGGTAAAGGAGTTCTTTTTTCAAAAAATGATATAGTTGTTTATGAAAAAAATAATAAAAGAACAAACATTAAAGCCAAGAATATTGTTATTGCCACTGGCTCAGAAGTTTCTTCGTTACCTGGTATTGAGATAAATGAAAAAAATATAGTTTCATCAACTGGAGCTTTATCTTTTGATAAAGTCCCTAATAAATTAGCTGTTATAGGTGGTGGTTATATAGGTTTAGAGATGGGTTCAGTTTGGTCAAGATTAGGTTCTGAAGTAACTGTTATTGAATATTTAGATTATATAACACCTGGAATGGATAGAGAAATATCTAATGAGTTTCAAAAAATATTAACGAAACAAGGTATTAAATTTAAAATGGGATCAAAAGTTAATTCCGTAAATAGTAAGGGGGCTTCAGTAACAATAAATTATATAGATATAAAAAATTCTAAAGAGACAATGATTGAAGTTGATAAAGTACTAGTTTCAGTTGGAAGGAAACCTTACACAGAAGGTTTAAATTTATTAAAAGTGGGAGTTAAAACGGATAACAAGGGAAGAATTGAAGTTAATAGTAAACTTCAAACTACAGTAGAAAACATTTATGCAATTGGAGATGTTATAAAAGGTCCGATGTTAGCTCATAAGGCGGAAGAAGAAGGAATAGCTGTTGCGGAAAATTTAGCTGGCCAAGCAGGACACGTAAACTACAATGTAATTCCTGGAGTTGTTTATACAGCTCCTGAAGTAGCAACAGTCGGCAAAACAGAAGAACAATTAAAAAATGAAAACTTATCTTATAAAGTGGGTAAATTTCCATTTTTAGCTAATTCAAGAGCTAAGGTTAATAACGAGACAGATGGATTTGTAAAAATATTGGCTGATAGCAAAACAGACAAGGTCTTAGGAGTTCATATTATTGGCCCACATTGTGGCGATATGATAGCTGAGATGGCATTAGCTATGGAGTTTGGAGCAAGTGCGGAAGATATAGCAAGAACGTGTCATGCACATCCTACGCATACAGAAGCCATAAAAGAAGCAGCATTAGCTGTTGATAAACGACCAATTCATTTTTAAATAAAAAAAATTCAACTACTATTAATTCATGAAAGCACAAGTTTTGTTGCCAAAAATATTTAATTTTTCGTTCACATATAATTCAAATAATATTTTGCTTAAAACAGGAGATTTAGTAGAGGTACCTTTTGGAAAAAGCAAAGAAATAGGCGTTGTTTGGAAACACAAGGTAAAAGAAACAAGAAATATAAAAATAAAAAATATACACAAAAAACTTGAAAAGTATTCAATAAATAAAAGTCTAGTTGATTTTATTGATTGGTTTTCAATTTATAATATGGTTTCGCCAGGCTTAGTTTTGAAGATGGCCATAGGCAACAAAGATAATTATACAAAAAAAATTGATCCAAGTTTTAGTAAATACGAAAAGAAAATAAAAAAATATAAACTTAATAACGAACAAAAAAAAGCTCTTGAATATTTAAACTTAGTAAAAAATAGATTTGACGTATCAGTTTTACAAGGAACAACAGGCTCGGGTAAAACATTGGTTTACTTTGAGAGAATAAAAAAAATTATAGATAAAAATAAACAAGTATTAGTATTATTACCAGAAATTTTTTTAACTAATGAATTTAAATCCAGATTTGAAGATTTTTTTGGATATGAACCGGCAATATGGCATTCAAAAATTACCCCAAAAAATAAAAGAATAATTTGGAAGGGAATAATAGAAAATAAGATAAAATTAATAGTAGGTGCGCGATCGTCATTACTTTTACCATTTAAAAAGTTAGGTCTTATTGTTGTAGATGAGGAGCATGATATTTCGTATAAACAAGATGAAGGAGTGATTTATAATGCTAGAGACATGGCTATTTCAAGAGCATCATTTGAAAAAATCCCAATCCATTTAGTTACTTCCATCCCATCAATAGAAACTTATAACAATATTCAAAATAAAAAATTTAGACATGTAAAAATCTTGAAAAGATTTAACAATTATCCATTGCCTAAAACAAAAATAATAAATTTAAACCTTAATAAAGTTAAGGATAAGTTTATTTCTGATGAAACTATTATACTTGTAAATACATTTTTAAAAAAAAAGGAACAAGTATTATTTTTTATTAATAGAAGAGGTTTTGCACCATATTTAATTTGCAAGAAATGTGGATTTAAACATGTTTGTTTAAATTGTTCCATGTACTTAACTTTTCACAAAAAAAAAAACAAAGCTATTTGTCATCATTGTTCATTGGAAAAAAAAATAAAGAATAAATGTAAGAAAGAAGGTGATTGCAATTTTATAATGTATGGACCTGGTGTAGAAAAAATATTTGACGAAGTACGCAATATTTTTCCTGAGAATAAAGTAGAAATATTCTCGAGTGATTACATGAAAAAAAAAAAACAAACGGATATTTTGTTTAGTAAAATTAATAACAACAAAGTAGATATTTTAATCGGCACTCAAATGATATCTAAAGGATTTAATTTTCCAAAACTGAATTGTGTTGTAGTAATAGATGCGGATTTTTCAGGAAGAGGATATGATTTAAGAACTACTGAAAAAAATATTCAATTATATCATCAACTTAGTGGAAGAGCTGGAAGATTTAGCTCAGAATCTTTAATAATTTATCAAACTTTAACACCAGAAGACTTAACGTTAAATGAATTAATAAAAGATAAATCTGAACAATTATTAAAATCAGAATTATTTACAAGAAAAAAAAATAACCTTCCGCCATTTGTACGATTGATAGCAATAATAATTTCCTCCAATAAGCACGATTTAAGTATTAAAGGAGCAAAAGAAATTAAAATGCAGTTGAAAAAAATTAATAATATCGAGGTCCTTGGGCCTGTAGACTCACCTTTATTAAAAATTAAAAAAAAATTTAGATCTCGTCTCCTCATAAGATTTGGAAGTGGGGTTTTAATTCAAAAAAAAATAACAAACCTTCTAAATTCCCTTAAAATATCACCAAAAATTAAACTTACGGTTGATGTTGATCCTGTAAATTTTAGTTAATTATCTATTTGGAAACTTGATCAACATATTTTCTTATGATACGACACGCTCATTATTCAGTAATTTTCATACAAAATTAAAATGAGTACAAATAAATCTTTCTCGTTAGAAACCTCAGAAAGGTACTCGCGTGCGCTTTATGAAGTTGGTAAGGAGTCTAATGAATTAGAAAAAATTGAAGCAGACGTAAAAAATTTCCAATCTCTTTTTGACAATAATTATGAAATTAAAAATTTTTTTCATAATCCAACGCATGTAATTGAAACACAAAATAAAGTACTAAATATCTTATCTGAAAAATTGGCTTTCTCCAAAAATTTAAAGAATTTTTTTTTATTACTAATTAAAAAAAAAAGAGTTTTTTTTGTTAAAAAAATTACTGACAGTTTTTTGCAACTATGTTTAAAAAATAGAGGAGAAATGAAAGCTTCGTTAATTTCTTCAAAAGATCTATCGTCAAATGAATTACAAAATATTAGTAAAGAATTATCATCTTCTATGGATTCAACAATAAAATTTGACTATAAAGTTGACCCAAGTTTAATTGGAGGACTTAAACTTCAATTAGGTAGTTTTATGATTGATACTTCTATTAAAAATAAATTAAAAAAGTACGAACAAAGAATGTTAGAAAATTAACATGTCAATTAATCCATCTGAAGTAACAAAATTATTAAAAGATCAAATAAAAAATTTTGGTGAAAAAGCTGAAGTTTCAGAAATAGGAAAAGTTTTATCTGTTGGTGACGGTATCGCGCGTGTCTACGGTCTTGATAACGTACAAGCTGGCGAAATGGTTGAGTTTGAAGATGGTTCAAAAGGAATGGCACTAAATTTAGAGAGTGATAACGTGGGTGTTGTAATTTTTGGTGATGATAGAAAAATAAAAGAAGGCGACACTATAAAAAGAACTAACGCTATCGTAGACGTTCCAGTAGGAAAAGAACTTTTAGGTAGAGTTGTAGATGGATTAGGAAATCCAATAGATGGTAAAGGTACTTTTTCAGCTAAAGAGCGAAAAAGAGTGGAAGTCAAAGCTCCTGGAATTATCCCAAGACAATCTGTTAGTGAGCCAATGCAAACTGGTCTTAAATCAATTGACTCTTTAATTCCTGTTGGAAGAGGTCAAAGAGAATTAATTATTGGCGATAGACAAACAGGTAAAACAGCTGTTGCTATTGATGCAATTATTAATCAAAAAAAAATTAATGAATCATCAGATGAAAAGAAAAAGTTATATTGCGTATATGTAGCCATAGGTCAAAAACGTTCAACAGTTGCACAAATTGCGAAAACATTAGAAGAGGCAGGAGCTTTAAAATATACTACAATTGTGGCTGCCACCGCTTCTGACTCTGCACCACTTCAATTTTTAGCTCCGTATACCGGGTGTACTATCGGTGAGTATTTCAGAGATAACGGCATGCATGCTTTAATAGTATATGATGATTTATCAAAACAAGCAGTAGCATACAGACAAATGTCATTACTTTTAAGAAGACCTCCTGGACGAGAAGCATATCCAGGTGACGTTTTTTATTTACATAGTAGATTATTAGAAAGATCAGCTAAGTTAAGTGATTCAAACGGAGGTGGATCATTGACAGCATTACCAATTATAGAAACACAAGCGGGTGATGTATCTGCATACATACCAACTAACGTAATTTCTATTACGGATGGTCAAATATTTTTAGAAACAGAATTATTTAATCAGGGTATAAGACCAGCTGTTAACGTTGGTTTATCTGTATCTAGAGTTGGATCTGCCGCACAAACAAAAGCTATGAAAAAAGTAGCTGGATCAATCAAATTAGAATTAGCTCAATATAGAGAGATGGCAGCATTTGCTCAGTTCGGATCAGACCTAGACGCTTCAACGCAACAACTATTAAATAGAGGAGCAAAATTAACAGAATTATTAAAACAAAATCAATATTCTCCAATGACTGTTGCTGAGCAAGTTATTTCTGTATTCACTGGTGTAAAAGGATTTTTAGACGATATAGATCTAACAAAAATTAAAAAGTTTGAAAGCGGTATAATAGAAAAAATTAAGTCAGAGAAACCCGAAATTATTGATGCTATACAAACTTCAGGAAAGCTTGAGGAAAATACAGAAAAACTTTTAGTACAAGCAATTGAAGAATATAAGAAAGCAAATAAATAATGCCAAGTTTAGACGATTTAAAAAAAAGAATTAAGAGTGTAAAGTCTACACAAAAAATCACAAAAGCTATGAAAATGGTAGCGGCGGCAAAATTAAGAAAAGCACAAGAGAGCGCTGAAAAAGGCAGACCTTATAGTCAAAAAATGCAAAACATTATACTAAACCTTACTAGCTCCATAAACGACCCACAAAATGCGCCAAAACTATTGGTGGGCAATGGAAACGATAAAATATATCTATGTCTAGTACTTACAGCGGATAGAGGTTTATGTGGTGGTTTCAATTCAAATATATGCAAGTTGGCTAAGTCAAATTTTAAGAAAATTTTGAGTGAAGGTAAAGAATTAAAAATAATTACTGTCGGATCCAAAGGGCTTGATCAAATCAAAAGAGAATACGGAAAATATGTAATTAAAAAATTTAGCTTTAAAGATAAAAAGCAAATCACGTTTAATGAAGCTGAGATTATTGGTAATGAAATTATAAATTTATTTAAGAATGATGAATTTGATAAATGTATACTTTTTTATAATAACTTTAAAAATGTCATTACTCAAATACCTCAAGCTCAACAAATTATACCTGCTGAAAAAAAACTATTAACAGAAGATAGTAAGGACACATTTTCATATGAATTTGAACCAGATGAGGATGAAATTTTAGAAGATTTACTTCCCAAAAATATATCTACTCAAGTTTTTAAAGCATTTTTAGAAAACGCGGCAAGTGAACAAGGATCAAGAATGACCGCAATGGATAATGCAACTAGGAATGCAGGAGATTTAGTAGATAAGCTCACAATTAATTACAATAGAAGTAGGCAAGCATCGATAACTAAAGAATTAATTGAAATTATATCTGGAGCAGAAAGTTTATAATGAGTAAAAATGGAAAAATAACACAAATTATTGGTGCGGTAGTGGATGTAAATTTTGAGACTGTACTGCCAGAAATCTATACAGCTCTCGAGGTAAACAACTCAGGAAATAGACTAATTTTAGAAGTAGCACAACATCTAGGTGAAAATAGTGTTCGTACGATAGCAATGGATGCAACAGAGGGGCTAAAAAGAGGAGATGAGGTTCTAAACACTGGAAATCCTATTAGTGTTCCCGTGGGACCAGAAACTCTTGGAAGAATTATAAATGTAATTGGAGAACCCATTGATGAAAAGGGAGTCGTTAAAACTAAGGAAAAATGGCCTATTCATAGAGCAGCTCCTAAATTTACTGATCAAGCAACAGAAACAGAGCAGTTGGTAACTGGAATAAAAGTAGTAGACTTACTAGCTCCATATGCGAAAGGTGGAAAGATAGGCCTGTTTGGTGGTGCAGGAGTAGGTAAAACAGTTACAATTATGGAATTGATTAATAATATTGCAAAAGCCCATGGAGGCTTTTCAGTATTTGCTGGAGTAGGAGAAAGAACCAGAGAAGGAAATGATTTATATCATGAGATGATTGAGTCTGGAGTAATTAAGCCAGACGGAAAAGGATCAAAAGCTGCATTAGTTTATGGACAAATGAATGAACCTCCAGGTGCAAGAGCTAGAGTTGCTTTAACTGGTCTGACAGTAGCAGAGTATTTTAGAGATAAAGAGGGTCAAGATGTACTTTTTTTTGTTGATAATATATTTAGATTTACGCAAGCAGGGTCAGAAGTATCAGCTTTATTAGGAAGAATACCATCAGCAGTAGGATATCAACCTACATTAGCTACAGATATGGGTAATCTTCAAGAAAGAATTACATCTACGGACAAAGGTTCAATTACATCCGTACAAGCAATTTACGTTCCAGCAGATGACTTAACAGACCCCGCACCAGCAACGTCTTTTGCGCATTTAGATGCAACGACAGTATTATCGAGACAGATAGCAGAAATAGGAATTTATCCAGCTGTTGATCCTTTAGACTCAACATCAAGAATTTTAGACCCAAGAATAGTTGGAGAAGAGCATTATAGAGTAGCTAGAGATGTACAAAAAATTCTTCAAGCATACAAGTCTCTACAAGATATAATAGCTATTTTAGGAATGGATGAGCTTTCTGAAGAAGATAAATTGACCGTAGCAAGAGCGAGAAAAATACAAAGATTTCTATCTCAACCCTTCTTTGTCGCAGAAGTTTTTACTGGTTCGCCAGGAAAACTAGTAGACCTCGATGATACCATTAAGGGTTTTGACGCTATATGTAAGGGTGAATATGATCATTTACCTGAAGCAGCATTTTATATGGTTGGTGGAATTGAAGAGGTGATAGAGAAAGCAGAAAAACTATCTAAAGATAATAATTAATGTCGGATAAATTCATAGTCGAGATTATAACACCAGATAAATCAATTCTAAAGTCCGAGGCTCTTGAGGTAACTATTCCTTCCTATGAAGGCCAGATGGGTATTTTAAAAGATCACATTTCTCTTATAACTTTTTTACGGCCTGGTATAATAATTATACAAGGGCAAGAAAACAAAAATTATTACGTAGAGGAAGGAACAGTGGAATTTTCAAATAACAATTTATTAATTTTAACTTCAACAATAAGAGATTTAAAAGACTTAAGTCAAAACTCCATAGCAGACTTGTTAAGTCAAGCACAGAATAAATTAAGTGATAATAATTCCTCTGATAAAGAAAAATATTTGTTATCTTACAAAATAAGTACTTTAAAAGAAATTAACCAAAAAATAATTTAATCTCTTTCAATAAACTAGTATATAAATTTTTTTTAAATTCGACGATTACTTTTGGCAGTATTTCAATATCAATCCATTTCCACTCAATAAATTCTGGATGTTTTGTATTGAGATTGATTTCACTCTCTTTACCTGTAAATTTTGTGATAAACCATTTTTGTTTTTGACCTCTAAATTTACCTTTCCATATAACGCCAATAAGATTTTCTGGCAGTTCATATTCATATAGTTTTTCAATTTCTTTCAAAACTTTGATATTTTTTATACTAGTTTCCTCGCGCAACTCCCTTTTCATTGCAGTTAGAAAATCTTCACCTTTTTCAACCCCACCTTGCGGCATTTGCCAATTGTTGTTAGGATTATCTTTACGTTTACCTACAAAAACATGATTTTTATTATTTAACAGAATTACTCCTACTCCAACGCGCATAGGAAGTTTTTGATTATCCATTACCTAAGAATTAAAAAGTTTTATTGCGTAATTTAGTTGATTATCTTTATCAGATTTAATTTTGAAATCATTTTCATTTTCTTTTATGTAGATATCAGGGGATACACCAACATCTGAAATAGATTTACCAGAAGGCAAATAATATTTTGAAATGGTTAATCTCATTCCCCCACCATTTTTTAATGGAATAATGGACTGGACGGATCCTTTTCCATAAGAGTTTTCACCTAAAATTATTGCCCGCTTGTGATCTTTTAGTGCACCAGCAAAAATCTCAGATGCTGATGCAGAACCGTTATTAATTAATACTATGACTGGTTTACCACGGACCTCATCACCGTTTCTTGCAAAAAATTTTCTTGTTTCAGAAATATTACGTCCTTTTGTTGAGACTATCTCACCGTCGTTTAAGAAAAAATCCGTAATATTTATTGCTTTAGTAAGCAATCCTCCTGGATTATTTCTTAAGTCAAGAATATATCCTTTAATTTTTGAATTTTTTTCAAATTTTTTTAATGATTTTAAAAACTGCTTATCACTATTTTCATTAAAGGATTTAAGTCTTATATATCCTAAGTTTTTGTCTTTGCTTATAATTTCTGAGCTGACTGATTGCACCTCAATAATTTTTCTAGTAATTTTAAACTCAATTGGTTTTTTTACATTTTTTCTTCTTATTGTAAGATTTATGGATGAACCGACAGGTCCCCGCATTAATTTGACGGCTTCCATTAGTGACTTTCCTTGTACTTGTTCCTTGCCAATTTTAACTATGAAGTCACCAGCTTTAATGCCAGCTTTTGCTGCTGGCGTATCATCTATTGGTGAAATTACTTTTACAACACCAGATTCCATACCTATTTCAATACCTAGCCCACCAAACTGACCACTTGTATCAGTTTGCATTTCTTTAAATAATTCTGGACTCATATATGCCGAATAAGGGTCCAGAGATTGGAGAACGCCATTAATTGCAGAGTCCAGCATCTCTGCTTGATCTACTTCATCTACATAATCTTTTTTTATATTTTCAAGTACTTCTCCAAAAAGATCTATCTTTTCATATAAATCATTTTTTGAAAAAGCTGATAAATTAAAGAAATTTAAAAATATAATTGATAAAATTATTATTTTTTTCATATCATTGATTTTTCTTTAGGTATTTCTTCTGACCACATTTTTTCTAGGTCATAAAACTCTCTTTTTTCAGGATGAAATATGTGAATAATTACATCATGTGCGTCGACTAATTTCCAATCGTTACTATCTTTTCCCTCTAAACGGCAACCGTTTAAACCAAGTTTTTTTAATTCTGTTACTAAAATTTCAGATAGAGACTGAAGATGCCTGGAAGATGTGCCTGAGGCAACTACCATGTAATCTGCTATATATGATTTATTTTCTAAATTTATGGAAATAATATTTTGAGCCTTGTTATCATCTAAAATCTTTTCTATATAAAATTTAATATCTGATATTTTCATTAAGATTTAGTAGTTAATTTCTTTCTTATTAATGAAGAAGAAATAAGAATGGGTTTATTTTTTATAAAAGTAATATTGTTATTTTTTAAATATTTAACCACAGTTGAGTTCTTACTCTTCTTATCATATCCTTTACGAGAAAAAACAATTAATTTTGTTAATTTTACTAATTTTTTCCAACTTTTCCACTTGTGTAATTCAATCAAAATATCTGATCCAATGATAAAATAAATATTGTTAATCTTCTTTTTCTTAATTAAGTAATTGACAGAATTAATAATCCTAGATGATTTGACTATTTCATCTAAATACAAAACCTTAATTTTATTAATATTTTTGATAGTTTTTTTTGCTATTTTGATTCTTTCTTTTAAAGAAAAATGAACTCTTTTTTTGAATGGATTTTTTTTAGTAATTAACCAATAAACTCTACTTAACTTAATTTTTTTTAATACAATTTTTGAAATAGTCAAATGACCTCTATGAGCTGGATCAAAACTTCCACCTAATAAACCTATTGATTTGTTTGAAGGTTTTACCATCAATTACGGTCTTATTATTCCTTTTCCAGAAACAATATATTTATAGGATGTTAATTGATTTATACCAACAGGACCTCTTGGAGGTAGCTTGTTCGTTGAGATGCCAATCTCACCACCAAAACCAAATTCACCTCCGTCAGCAAATTGAGTTGAAACATTATGCATAGCAATGGAGCTATTTACTCCGTTCATGAAAAATTTAGCACTCTTTAGATTTTTTGTAATAATACTATCTGTGTGCATTGTTCCGTATTTTAAAATATGATCAACGCCTTCTTTTACATTTTTGACAGTTTTGATTGAGATTATTGCATCTAAATATTCAGTTTTCCAATCTTTTTCTTTAGCTTGCTTTAATTTATTTTTAAATAATCTATTAATTTTATTGTCGACTCTTACTTCACAACCAGATTCAGTAAGAGAATAAATTATTTCTTTAGCGTGTGTTTTGAGTGCTTTTTCTTCTATTAATAGTGTTTCAACTGCTCCACAAATACTTGTTCTTCTCATTTTTGCATTAAGAATAATTTTTTTTGCCATATTTAAGTCTGCACTTTTGTCGACGAATATGTGGCACAAACCTTCAAGGTGACCAATTACATGGATATTTGAAAATTTTTGAACTTTAGAAATTAATCCTTTTCCTCCTCTAGGAACAATTACATCGATATAATTACTCATTTTTGATAATAAATTATTTACAATCTTTCTATCTTTATTTTCTATAAATTGAACACAGTTCTTATTAATTTTATTTTTTTGTAGAGCCTCTCTAAAAAGATTAGCTAGGATTTTATTTGAATTTATTGCTTCTGATCCTCCCCTGAGAATTGAACAATTTCCAGATTTAAGGCATAAGGCAGCAACATCAGCGGTAACATTTGGACGGCTTTCATATATTACTCCAATTACTCCAATTGGGGTTGAGACCTTTTTTATATTTAATTTATTTGGTCTTTTCCAAGTTTCTAAAATTCGGCCTATAGGATTTTTGAAATTAGTTATTTCATTTATTGAATGTCTTATTCCATCTATTCGTTTGTCATTTAATATTAGTCGATCTAAAAGATTCTTTCTTTTTATATTTTTTACGTCTTTTTTATTTTCTCTTATAATTATTTGCTTATTTATTAGTAAAGATTTATTATAGCTTTCTAGCACCTTTTTAATTTTATCATGTTTTATAGCTTTTAAGTCCTCAAAAGCTTTCTTCGAATTTTTTCCAATATTTTTTAAATAATTCATTTATAACATCACCATATCATCTTTATGAATAATTTCAGATTTACTCAGGTAACCTAAAATTTTTTCTATTTCTTTACTTTGTTTTCCTTTAATTTGATTAATTTCATTAGAATTAAATGAAGCTAAACCTCTGGCTAAATGTTTTTCATTTTGATCAACTATCAAGACGTTTTCTCCTTTATTAAAAGATCCCGATATTTTTGTTACTCCAGCTGCCAGTAAACTTTTTCCATTATTTAGTGCTTGTGAAGCTCCTTGATCTACAAAAATAATTCCTGAAGAATTTAAAGATCCAATAATCCATTTTTTTTTAGCATCCAAACTGGAAATTTTCGGAACAAAGTGGGTATATGTCTTATTTTTAATTATATTCTTTATAGGATTATTTTTTTCCCCATTAGCAAGAAACATATGGCATCCAGAATTCATACAAATTTTTGCCGCGTCTAATTTTGTTGAAATTCCACCTGAGCCATAGCTATTTTTTTTATCATCTATTAAAGAATTTATTTTTTCATCAATTTTATTAACTATAGGAACAATTTTTTTTTTTGATTTATCATATAGGCCATCAACATCCGACAGAATAATAAGAGTATCAGCACCAATTATTTGAGCAACTCTTGCAGCTAATCTATCATTGTCTCCATATTTAATCTCTGCTGTAGCAGTAGTATCATTCTCATTAACTATCGGAACCGCATTAAGCTTAAATAAATTATCAAATGTACGCCTTACATTTAAAGCTCTTCTTCTTTGCTCTGTATCGTCGGGGCTAATTAATATTTGACCAGTCTTAATTTTATATTTTTCAAATAATTTTTGAAATTCACTAGCTAAGTGTATTTGGCCTACTGCCGCAATAGCCTGACTCATGTCTAACTTAATCTTTTTTTTATTTATTTTTAAATATTTTTGGCCTAAAGCAATTGCACCAGATGATACAACTACAAAATTTTTATCTTTTCCATAGTTCTTGATATCTTTGATTAGAGAAGTTACCCATTTTTTTTTAAATTTTCCTTTACCATCAACCACAGTAGATGAACCTAATTTAAGAACAATTATATTCGAGTTTTCAACTAACATTTTTAATTAATAACTTTTTAACTTTCAGTAAATCTTTATTCGAAAAAACAGAAATGACTTCATATTTAGATTTAATTTTTTTTTTAAATTCACTTAGTTTGTTAATAATTTTCTCACTATCAAGCAAGTCAGCCTTATTAAAAAAAATTATTTCTTTTTTTTTACTTAATTTTTTATCATAAGTTGTCAATTCTAACTTTATCTTTTTATAAGTATTTACAAGATCATTTTCTGATAAGTCTATTAAATGTAGTAAAACTTTACATCTTTCAATGTGTCTTAGAAATTTATCCCCTAGCCCAACACCCTTGTGAGCGCCCTCAACTAATCCAGGTATATCAGCTAAAGTTACCTCTTTACCATCATAATAAGTTACACCTAAATTAGGATTGATAGTTGTAAAAGGATAGTTAGCTATTTTTGGTTTAGCTTTAGTTAAAGCAGCTAATAAACTTGATTTGCCTGCATTAGGTTTTCCAATTATTCCAATATCTGCGATAACTTTTAATTGAAACCAAATCCAAAACTCTTCTCCAAGTTTTCCGTTGGTCTTTTTTTTTGGAGCTCTATTTGTTGAGCTTTTAAATCTAACATTCCCTAAGCCGCGTTTTCCTCCAGCAGCAACTAAATATCTTTCCTTATTTTTGGTAAAATCATAAATCAAAGTATTATTGTCTTCTTCATACACTTGGGTGCCAACAGGAACCTTAAGCACTAAATCTTTTCCATTGGCCCCGGTTTTATTTCTCTTGCTACCTCCCTGTCCATGTTTTGCTCTAAAATGTTGAGCGTACCTAAAATCTATTAAAGTATTTAAATTACGGTCTGCTTCTACAATAATCGAACCACCATCGCCACCATCGCCACCATCTGGACCTCCATATTCGACAAATTTTTCTCTTCTAAAGTGAGCTGAACCGGAGCCACCATTTCCTGCTTTTATATAAATTTTTGCTTGATCTAAAAATTTCATCTTGGGTATATTACAAATAACTAGAGTTATTTATAGATCTAATTGGGAATTACAGAAACAAACGTTCTATTTAATTTTGATTTTTTAAATTTAACTTTTCCTTTTACTACAGAAAAAATCGTATGATCTTTGCCCATACCAACATTCTCACCAGGATGAATTTTTGTTCCCCTCTGTCTAACAATTATATTACCA
>Ga0233444_10002077_pt1 | contig 21521 bp, 17 predicted proteins | sample SI_124_October20_6_FD_182792 | JGI IMG/M metagenome (GOLD analysis project Ga0233444, IMG submission 182792) | Seawater microbial communities from Saanich Inlet, British Columbia, Canada - SI_124_October2016_10_MG | ecosystem: Environmental > Aquatic > Marine > Inlet | place: Canada: British... | reverse complement strand
AATGGCACTACAAGTGTTAATAAGTATTTAAATCTATTTTTTAATTTGGCCATAATTCCAAGCTCCTAGTTAGTAAAGTCGTATTCTCTGATAAATATGTATAAAAAGCAATTTTTTTTAATTCTTTTTTAAAAAAAGTTAAAAATAGAATGTTTCTTATTGACACATAAACTATCTATATAAGCCTTAATTATAATGCTTTTTACGAAATTGTATATATTATGACCTTTTTATTAACATCAATAGCTTTCTATTGAAACTAATACGGGATGTAGCGCAGCCTGGTAGCGCACCTCGCTGGGGGTGAGGTGGTCGTCGGTTCAAATCCGGCCATCCCGACCATTTAGACCATAAGCTAATGCTACTTTGATTTATTTATAACTTCCTCTGCATACCAATTTATTTCAGCAATCATTCCTTCCAAAGTTCTTTCATCAGCCCCACCCTCGTAAGTATTCCTAAAAGCAACAATCACCTCTGTCGCACCCAGATCTTCTAGTTGTTTAATACCATCGGGTGAGTATGCGGCTTCACCCATTACTTGAAACTGATAATTAGCGTGATTCATTGTTCCAAAATCCTTTCTGAAAGAATTAATTTGATCAATTAAGCTTTTTGTTTCTTCTAGACTGAGGCCTGCGCTAATCCATCCATCACCAACCCTTGCCGCTCTTCTTAACGCTGGCTTTGAATGACCGCCAATAAGAATAGGAACTGGTTTGGTCGGAGCAGGACATAGTTTTAATTCAGGGATATCATAAAACTCTCCTTTATAAGAGAAATACTCACCATTCATGAGCCCTTTTAAAATATCTATTTGCTCGTCCATTCTTTTGCCTCGTTTTTCCCAGCGCTCTCCTGTTGCAAGAAAATCTTCATACCAAGGACTTACACCAACCCCAAAATGGAACCTATTGTTGGTCATAACCCCTAATGTTGTAACAAATTTAGCGGTTGTAACTGCTTGTCTAGGCGCTAGCTTATAGACTGATGTAGAAAATTCTAACTTGTCGGTAACAGCAGCAATGGCTGGGATGATTGAAAATGGCTCCAAGAATGGCACACCGTCTAAAAAATCTCTACTTCCATCGTCATTGTAGGGATAAGTAGAATCACACTCTTTTGGATAACAAATACTATCTGGAAACGTTATAGCATCAAAACCGGCTGCTTCTGCTGCTTTTCCTAGCTCTATATAGAAAGATGGATTACACATTGAGGGATGGTACGAAAAACGCATGATTTTTACCTTTAGGTTAAATATAAAAGAACATTTATAATAACAATGTTTTATATAAAGCGATATTCAAAAGTTCGTAAAATATAGTAGATTTTTTAACATAACCTTATTAAATTATGCAGCAATCAACCAATGATCCAGAGCTTCAGGAGTGGCTTGACGCTTTAAAAAATATTATTTCTGAGGATGGCAATGATCGAGCTTCGTTCATTTTAGGTAAGTTAGCATCAAAACTTACAGAGCTTGGAACTATACCCAATTATAATCTCACTACCCCTTTTCGAAACTCTATTCCTGTAAGCGAAGAAGCCAAGATGCCCGGGGATTTATTCATGGAAAGAAAAATTAGATCTCTGATTAGATGGAATGCCTTGGTCATGGTTCTAAGAGCAAATAAATCTGATGACGATCTAGGTGGCCATATAGCAACATTCTCTTCCTCAGCAACACTTTATGATGTTGGTTTTAATTATTTTTTTCAGGGTTCAGCACGCAGTCAAGAGGACTTAATCTATTTTCAAGGCCATTCCTCGCCCGGTATATATGCAAGAAGTTTTTTAGAGGGGTATTTTTCTGAAGAAGATCTTGATAATTTTAGACGCGAGGTAGAGAAGCCTGGAATCTCATCCTACCCTCATCCCTGGCTAATGCCCGAGTATTGGCAATTCCCTACAGTTTCAATGGGCCTAGGGCCAATCATGGGAATTTATCAGGCCAATATTATGAGATATCTTTCTGCCAGAGGTCTTGCACCGCGAAATAATCGTAAGGTTTGGGTATTTTGTGGCGATGGCGAGATGGATGAACCCGAATCAAAAGGTGCTATTGGGCTGGCAGGACGAGAAAAGCTTGAGAATTTAATTTTTGTTATTAACTGTAATCTCCAGAGGCTTGATGGCCCTGTTCGGGGAAACAATAAGATTATTCATGAGCTTGAAAGAGAGTTTAGGGGCTCAGGTTGGAACGTCATTAAGGTTGTATGGGGCAGACAATGGGATCCTATTTTTGCAAGAGACAAAGAAGGAAAATTACAAGAACTAATGGACGCAGTTGTTGATGGTGAACTGCAAAATTTTAAAGCTAAGGGTGGCGCATACACCAGAGAGAAATTTTTTGGTCAAGATCCGGATGTTTTAGAAATGGTTAAAGATCTAACGGACGAGGATATCTACAAATTAAATAGAGGTGGTCACGATCCTTATAAAGTTTATGCAGCCTATCATAAAGCAGTAAACTCTAAGGGAGCCCCTACAGTCATTCTTGCTTTGACTACAAAAGGCTACGGGACTGGTTCACGAGAAGCTGATAACACCACTCATCAAGTAAAAAAACTTACCATTGAAAATATTAAGTCTTTTAGAGATAAATTTGATATACCTGTATCAGATGATGATATCGAGCAATTACCATACGTAAGGCCACCCAAAGACTCTCCTGAAATTCAATACCTGCTTAAAACTCGCAAAAGTTTGGGTGGACCAATTCCAAGAAGGCGTCAGCATATTAAAAAGCTAACAATGCCAGACCCTAATATTTTTGATAAGTATGCATCTGGTTCAGATGGCAAAAAAGTATCTTCCACCATGTCATTTGTTCGAATGATGACCGATGTAATTAAGGATAAAAAAATTGGGCAACATATAGTGCCCATTGTTCCCGATGAAGCTAGAACCTTTGGCATGGAGGGGCTATTTAGGCAGATAGGCATTTATTCTTCTGAAGGTCAAAAATATAAACCTGAGGATGCGGACCAAGTCATGTGGTACAAGGAATCAAGGGATGGCGTTATGCTTGAAGAAGGCATCAATGAATCAGGTGCGTTTTCCGCATGGATTGCATTGGCTACAGCCTACTCAAATTATGACCTTCCAATGGTTCCAATTTATCTTTTTTATTCTATGTTTGGTTTTCAAAGAATTCATGACCTGGCATGGGCGGCAGGCGATTCACAGGCTAAAGGGTTTCTTATTGGCGCAACATCCGGCAGAACAACTCTGAATGGAGAAGGTCTTCAGCACCAAGATGGCCACAGCCATCTTTTTTCAGCCACCATCCCAAATTGCCTTTCGTATGATCCTGCTTATGCTTTTGAACTTGCGGTAATTTTTCAGCATGGCATTCAAAAAATGTTTATAGATTTAGAGAATTACTACTATTACATTACTGTAACCAATGAAAACTATGACCAGCCTGCTAAGCCCGAGGGTTCCGATGAGGGAATTATTAAAGGGATGTACCGACTTATTGAAAACAAAGAGCATCAAGTTATTTTGCTTGGCTCTGGATCAATTTTAAACGAATCTGTGAAAGCTGTAGAGATTTTAAGCTCTGTTGGGATTGTGGCAGAGGTATGGAGTGTTACCAGTTTCAACATGCTCAGAAAAGATGGTATTGATAAGCAGCGGTTTAATGAGCTTAATCCAGATCTTTTGTCAAAAGTCAGCTATGTTAAGGAATGCTTGAGCAATGAATCCATTCCAGTCATAGCTTCCACTGATTATATGCGAGCCTATCCTGAACAAATTCGTAGCTACATCAAAGCTCCATTTTACACTCTCGGAACTGATGGTTACGGTCGAAGTGATTCCAGGGAAAAGCTAAGAGAGTTTTTTGAAATAGATGCAAATAATATTGCTCGAATGGCTGCTTATGCTCTATTTAAAAAAGGTTCAATGACCAAAACCGAGATAAATAAAATTTATAAAAAGCTCAAGGTTAATCCTGCCAAACCTAATCCCTGGGAGGTTTAATGAGCACTCAAGTATTAAACATACCAGACTTAGGAGAAGCTGAAGATGTAGAAGTGATAGAAATTTGCGTCAAACCTGGCGACATTGTTAATGAAGAAGATCCTATTATTGTTTTGGAGTCTGATAAGGCTGCGATGGAAATACCAACTTCTCTGGGTGGTAAGGTGCTTGAAATAAAAGTATCTATTGGCGACAAAGTGACCGCAGGCTTTCCATTTTTAGAGATTGAAGGTGACGTAGATGAGCCGTCTATTGATGCTCAGAAACCAGTCATAGATTCTGTTATGACCTCAGAGATTCCTCAGACTCTTGATAAGTTAGAGGAGGCTATTGAGCAACCGATAATAGCTGCGCCACCCGAAGATTTTAGCAATAGGGGATCTTTTTATGCTGGTCCCGCAGTAAGAAAGTTGGCCAGAGAGTTTGGGATCGAGCTTTCCCTAGTATCACCCTCAGGACCCAAGAAGAGAATTCAGAAAGAAGATTTACATGCTTTTGTTAAAGCTCGTCTAAGTGGTGCAAGTGATAGTTCATTCACTTTCACCCAACCTAACATTGATTATTCAAAATGGGGCTCTATCGAAGAGCAGCAGTTATCAAAATTCCAGAAATCTTCTTTAACCAACCTTCATACGTCTTGGATTAACATCCCGCATGTTACCCAGCATGAAGAATGCGATCTTTCTGAGCTTCTTGATCTAAGATCTCAACTCAATACTAAACATGAGCTTAAAATCTCACCGCTAGCTTTTATCGCTAAGGTTACTGCAGAGGTGTTAATAGAATTTCCAATGCTCAACAGTTCCTTGGACCATGGCCTTGAAAAAATAGTTATTAAAAATTTTGTCAACATGGGTATAGCCGTTGATACTTCAGAGGGTTTAATTGTTCCAAATATCAAGAATGTTCAAGAGAAATCAATTCTTAATATCGCTGAAGAAATTGTCAGTCTTGCAAGTGCAGCAAAAACAAGAAAGCTAAAGATTCCAGATCTCAAGGGAGCCTCTTTTACTATTAGCTCATTAGGTGCGATAGGAGGGAAATTCTTTACACCCATTATAAATCCTCCAGAGGTAGGGATTCTTGGGCTCTCTAAAACTTTTGCTAAAGTAGTTGCTAAAAATGATGGATTTGAATCTCGAGAGTACCTACCACTATCCTTGAGTTATGATCACAGAGTAATAAATGGTGTATATGCTGCGCAATTTATCACTCAGCTTGGTGCTGCGCTAGGGGAAACCTCATTAATGGAGAAAAAATTTAAATGATTGATAAGAATTTTCAAACAGGGTGTGTGTTAATTGTTGGTGGCAGTGGGGGTATTGGTTCATTGTGTGCCAAGGAATTCGCAAAGGCTGGAGCCAAAGTCGCAATTACCTATTATAAAAATGAACAAGCCGCTCTAGATATTGCTAATGAGATCAATAAAGGCGTTGAGATCTTTCAGCTGGATAACAAGAAACCTGATTCAGTGAATGCGGTCATGGATGAGCTCATTCATAAATTTGGATCCATCAATACCGTTGTTAATGCGGCAGGCTTTGATATCCCTCAAAAGTTTATTAGCGAGATAGATATTGATTTGTGGAAAAGTGTCATGGATGCAGATGTAAACGGTTTCTTTAATCTCGTTAAGTCTAGCTTGCCGCATCTTCGAGCCTCCAAGGGTTCGATGGTCTTTATTAGTTCAGCTGGTCTTTTCAAGTATCCTCCAGGCGATGTTTTATCAGTTGCACCAAAGGCTACAATTGAACATTTGCTAAAGGGTATCGCTAAAGAGGAAGGTAAAAACGGAGTGAGAGCTAACTCAATTGCGCTTGGGGTTATAGATACAGGAATTTTTCATCGCCTAAGAGAGGAAAATAATACATTTTTTGATGATGCATGGCATGAATCTGTTCTTAATACTTTAGCGTTAAAAAGATTTGGGTACCCGGAAGAAGTTGCACATACAGCAGTTTTCCTTTCATCTTCTAAAGCTGGATATATAACCGGTCACTGCCTCCCCGTAGACGGGGGTTATCATATCTAGAAGCTAGACAAAGAAGTCGCTATTCTCAACACCTAATTGCATTGCACCATAGTTTCTGCTGAAGCTTGTGGGATTATTTGCAACATGAGCTCTTGCAGTGTGCACATCAAGAAAGATTTTCTGTATATCACTGCCTTTGAAGACGGCACCACCTCCAGCATTTGAAAATAGCTTATCAACAACCTCGAGGCACTTCTCTATAACAAGCGATGCATCATACCTAAACTTAACCCTATTAATCATAGCTATGCCGCCTTGATTACCAGATTCCTCAACCATGACGTCATAATTACGAAACATCACTGTTTCAAGCGCATCAATTTGCGAAGAGGCCTCAGCAATTAAACTCTGTGTGTGAGTATCTCCTGCTAATTTAGCTGGGTCACTTGAAGCTTTACCGTTTGCACCCTCAATAAATAGCTCTAACATTTTCTTTGTTGCACCAATAGCCGGAGTTGAAACAGCGCGGACAAAGAGTTGCCCCCATGGAATCTTGTATAAATCATTTTTATTCACCTCATAACCTGGGTTAGTTAAATTAAAACCATCTGATTGTTTATGTGTTCTGTACTCAGGAACAAACACATCAGTCACATGTACGTCTTGGCTGCCTGTTGCCTTAAGGCCCATGGAATACCAAGTATCTTTAATTTCATAATCACTTCTTGGTAATAGAAAAGTTCTGTATTCAGGAGCTCCACCTTCTGGTGGAAAAATTAAACCACCCAAAAGAGCCCATTCACAGTGTTCTGAACCGCTAGACCATTGCCAATGACCTGAAATATTAAACCCTCCCTCTACTGGGGTGACTTGCGCCATTGGTGCATAGGACGATGAAACCAAAGTATCAGTATCTTCGCCCCAAATTTCTTGCTGAGCCTTATCGTCATATAGAGCTAGCTGAAAGGGGTGGATACCAACAACACCTAGAACCCAAGCTGTTGACATGCATCCTTGAGCGACCCTAAGTTGAACTTCAGAAAATGTATGAGGATCTAATTCGAAGCCACCATACTGTTTTGGCTGAAGTATTTTAAAAAAGCCAGCATCTTTAAAATCCTGAATTGTTTCTTTTGGAATTCTTCTGTCTTCGTTAGCTGCTTCTGATCGAGCCTTAAGAACTGGGATTAGGTCCTCAGCTCTCTTGATAAGCTCGTTATGAAGTTCTAAGTTTGTTCTTTCTTGTGTGGCTACTGCTTGCATTAAAATATCCTCATTAATAAGAATGTTAATGATTCCATTAATAGTTAACAGATTCAACTTTATTTTTCATAATATATATATTTATTTCTACGAATTACATATATTTATAGCCCAAAATACTGAAATATATCCATTATGGAACAACTATGTTGGTTTAAATAGAGTTAGGTTAATATGATTAGTATATGACCAATCCTCTTGTTAAATGTAAAGCTGGCTCTATCTCAGGTACCTACAAAAATAATGTTAATTTTTTTTATGGGATCCCATATGCAGAACCTCTCACATCTAATACTCAGTGGAATGCTCCGGAGCATTTAAAAAAAGAAATGACGTTGGATGCGACTACTAAAGGCTTTACTGCTCCGCAAACTATTTATAGACAATCCCTATTTCAGGACGCATCTCTGCCTGCAGAATCAATTGACTGTCTCACGCTCAATATAAGTTCCAAAAAATTAAATGCAAAAATGCCTGTAATGATTTGGATTCATGGAGGGGCATACATTACAGGTTCTGCTAATTCTTCACTCTATCAACTTGAGACATTACCCCTTCATGACGTGGTACTTGTAACAATAAACTATCGACTTGGACCATTTGGATTTTTAAAACTAGATGAGGTCACAGATGGCAAAATTTCCTCAACTGGTAATGAGGGGCTAATGGATCAAAGACTTGCAATTGAGTGGGTAAAAAATAATATCCAAGATTTTGGCGGTGATCCAGATAATATTTCTATTTTTGGCGAGTCAGCAGGGGCATGGAGTGTTGCATTACAAAGCGCTGCAGACCCTTCGTGCAAATTATTTTCAAAGGCAATTTGTCAAAGCGGTGGAATGGACGCATTTATTCAAAAGGATAGAGCAAATCAATGGGGGGAATTATTTTTAAAGACCCTTGCAGATACTGGACTACGGGTCGAGGATTTATGTAAAGTTCCTCATGACAGCATTACTAACATTGCAAAAAAAATGAAACACACCATGATTTCTAGGGGAAAGTGGTTGGCCCCTGAAATTGGATTTTCTCCTGTTGCTGATGGAAAATTTTTGCCGCTTGATCCTATAAAAAATTTCGAAGGCTCTGATATCAATCTATTGATTGGGACAACGTCTGATGAATACAAATTATGGTCTGAGCTAGAGCCTTATTTTCTAAATTTAACAAATGAACAATTTACAAAACGTCTGAGCAAAATTTTTAATAAGCAAGCAATCTCTGAAATACAATCACTTTATTCAGATGGGCATATGGGAGAGCGCAGCTATAAAAATGAGCTATCAAGCATTATGACTGACTGGACATTTGGAATTCATGTAACAGAATTACTAGAAAGGCACAAAAGCAAAACATTTGGCTATCAGTTTAATGTAAATAGTCCCTTACTGAATGGAAGACTCGGAGCATATCATGGCAGTGAATTGCCATATCTGTTTGGCTCTTGGGAAAATAATTTTTCAGATTGGTGCTCACAAGATGCACAAATAATCTCAGAGTTCTTACAAATCTCTTGGACTAACTTTGCTAAAACTGGCTCTCCATCATCAGAATTATGTGAGTGGGAAACTTATTCCAAAAATAGCTTGGTGGCTCAAATAGATTCAAAGGTTGAGCTAAAACCGTATAATAATATTTTAAAAATTAAATTACTTAATGAATCAAAAATTACCTATTAACAAACAATATTTTCTTGTTTTGATTGCTGGGATACTTTTATCTTCCTGTGCGGGAATGAACTCTACAAAAGATACGCGATCTATTGATACTTCGACAGGAGTCATTCAGGGGCTTGTAAAAAATCAAGTCATTTCTTGGGAAGACATACCATATGCTCAACCCCCAGTTGGCGATCTGAGATGGCGAGCTCCAAGATCTTTTGAAGATCAAGATAGAACTATTTTAGCAAGAGATAATAATGGCTGCCTCCAAGAGCCAAGTATATATGCAGGTATCCAGGGTGAAGGGATAGTAGGTCAAGAGGATTGCTTGTATTTAGATATTCAGGCTCCAGAAAATAGTTTCAATAATTCATTGCCTGTGATGTTTTGGATTCATGGGGGAGGCAACACCTCAGGTATCAAGGATTACTATGATTTTACTTCGCTAGTTAAAGAGCACCAGATTATTGTGGTAAAAATTAATTATCGCTTAGGTCCTATGGGCTGGTTTACTCACCCAGGCATTCAAGATTTTGCAACAGGCATGGATAAGTCATCCAATTTTGGTACTTTAGATATTATTGAAGCCTTGCGTTGGGTTAAAAGAAATATTAGCAGCTTTGGAGGCAACCCAGAGAATGTTACTATTTTTGGAGAGTCTGCTGGAGGTCACAATGTGTTAACTCTTTTAGCTTCTCCGGCTAGCAACGGATTGTTCCACAAAGCAATCTCTCAATCTGGCTATACCTCCAGTTTTACAACTACCGAAGCAATTGGGGTAGATTCTGACGGAAAGACTATTAACTCTTTAGGCTCGGATTTCATACTGAATCAGTACAATGCATCTTCTTATCAAAATATTAAGAATGCGTATCTTGCAAGCCCAAAAAAGAATGCAGATCAGTATCAAAGGTACTTAAGATCAATAGATGGCAAAGAGCTTTTTGCAACATATAAATTAATTGCTGATAAGACTTTTGATAGAATTCCATTGGCGACAAGAGATGGTTTGGTTATTCCATATAAAGGTATCCAGGCTGGACTGTCAGACCCAGAAAATAATAAGAATATTCCTGTAATCGCTGGCTCGAATAAAGATGAGCTGTCTTTATGGCTCGGTGCTAATAGATATTTTGTAAATGCTTCTTTTCCCCTAACTAAGTTCGTGCCCATTCCAAAGGTAGAGTTTAAAAAGCCTGAGCTATATAAATTATGGGTAAAGACTCGTTCTGAAGGATGGAAATTACGAGGTGTTGACGAACCTTTAATGGCCCTAGAAAAAGCAGGCTATCAATCCCTTTACTCTTATAGATTTGATTGGGATGATCAAAAAAAATCTTTCTTTGCTGATTTTCCTTCATTGATAGGTGCGGCTCATGGGTTTGAAATATCATTTATTACCGGTGACTTTAAGTTTGGTCCCATTGGTAGATATGTATATCCCAAGGGGGAGCTGAGAGATCAGATGCAATCAACAATGATGAGTGCATGGGCATCATTTGCAAGAGATGGATTGCCTGATACTAGGAAAAAAGTTGCATGGAAGAAATTTAACAGCTTAGACAGATATTTTATTAAATTAGATAAAGATGAATCCTTGGCTATGGATCAAGATAATCTGTCCATTCAGAATATTTTAGAAAATATTAAATTATCATCGGTTGGAACTGTTATAGAAAAATGTCTTTTAGCAAGAGAGATTATTGAGAATATTGGCGATCCTCTTGAATCGGAATATGCTCAATGGAATCAAGGAGTTTGTAATCAGTTTGATGTAAATTTTGAGAGAAAAAAAATTGAGAATCAGCTCGTTGCTGAATATGGGTCAGTTTCAGTCTATGGGGATTAGCAAAACTATAATACCTTTATTATTTATCATTTTAATTATCTCCGGGTGTGGTTCTGATGTTCCGCCTGGAGAGATAGAAGGTGCTCCAAGGTCTAGTGAGTCTATTTATAAGCAAGATCTCAGATTCTTAGAAACTCAAAGCAAGCTCTTTGAGATTCAAGAGAGTAAGTCTCAAGTATTGTTTGGCGATTTACATGTTCACACAACTTACTCCATAGATGCATTCACACTAGAGCTCCCTATGATGGGACTGCAAGGAGTTCATGACAGCGCTATGGCATGTGACTTTGCAAGGTATTGTGCAAATTTAGATTTTTTCAGCTTCAATGATCATGCCGAAAGCTTAACCCCAGATCATTGGCGAGAACAGAAAGAAATTGTACAACAATGCAATATTTCTAATGATGATCCTGTTACAAATGATTTGGTTGTTTTTCCAGGTTGGGAGTGGACGCAGATAGGCACTACTTCTGAGAATCATTGGGGTCACAGAAACGTAATCTTTAAAGATATTCAAGATCTTCCTGCCAGACCAATTGGCTCTAGAACTCCTGAAACAGGCCTTGGAATATTTGATACTACTCAACAAGCAGTTGCTGCTAGGTGGTTGGACCCATTAAATTTTAAAAGATACTCTGACCTTGGATGGCTTCTTGATACCGTAAGAAATATTCCCTTTTGCGAAGAAGGGATAAACTCTCTCGATCTCCCGTTAGATTGCTATGAGTATGCGAGAACTCCCCGTCAACTTTTTTCAAAGCTTGATGAATGGGAGTCAGACTCAATAGTTATTCCTCATGGACAAACTTGGGGCTTTCATGTTCCCATTGGCTCATCTTGGACTAATCGCTTGAATGATGAAGGGCATGATTCTAATAAACAGATTTTATTAGAAGTCATGTCAGGGCATGGTAATAGCGAAGAATTTCGGGATATTTCTTCTGCAAACTTCTTGCAGGATGCTACTTTGAGTTGCCCAGAGCCCACAGATAGCTTTGTTCCATGTTGCTGGCAGGCTGGCGAGATTCAAAAAAAGAGATGTGATGGTTTATCAGAGGCTGAATGTGCAGCAAGGGTTGAGTTGGCAAAAAAATATACTCTTGCTGGTGGGCCTTATTCTAATATGGTTTTTCCTGAGGTAGCTCCTGAAGAGTGGCTAAATTGTGACCAGTGCACAGATTGTTTTAAACCTGCATTTAATTATCGTCCGAAGCAATCTGCTCAATATGCTTTAGCAATTTCTAATTTTGATGCTGATGGCGAGAATCCTCAACGATATAATTTTGGTTTTATTGCTTCAACCGATGACCATACCGCAAGACCAGGGACTGGCTATAAGCAATATGAGAGAAGGAAAATGACCTTTGCAATGGGTCCAAAATCAAGAATGTGGGAGTACAGGTATAAGGCAGAAGACCCGAATTTTCCTGAACTTCCAAAAATTGAACCTGGAGAAAGTCAACCCGATAGTGAAAGAGTGTCTAGTTTTGTCTATCCTGGAGGAATCTTGGCTGTTCATTCAGAGGGTCGAAGTAAAGATCAGATATGGTCTGCACTTAAGAATAAAAATGTTTATGGTACCAGTGGACCGAGAATCCTTCTTTGGTTTAACTTGTTAAATTCTCCATTGGTTAATGCGCCAATGGGCTCAGATATTACTATGAGTCAAAACCCTAAATTTATAGTAAGAACTGCTGGTAGTTTTAAGCAAAAAGAAGGCTGCCCAATTGAATCTATAGATTCTTTATCCGCTGAAAGACTGGAGTATTTGTGTGCAGGAGAATGCTATAACCCAAGCGATGAACGACATATTATTGAGCGTATTGAAGTTATTAAAATTACCCCTCAGTCATATGCTGGTGAGGCAGTGAGCCCCCTAATTCAAGATCCATGGAAGACTATCCCATGCGATGGGCGAAGCGAGTGCGTGGTTGAATTTGAGGATGAAAATTATGAACGTGACAGTGTTTATTATGTGAGGGCTATCCAAGAAGAAACCCCAGCTATTAATGGAGAAAAATTTTTAGCAGGCAGTGAAGACTTCAAATTATGTAAAGGGAGTTTTAGAACAAATCTTAACGATGACTGCCTTAGCAATATTAATGAACGAGCCTGGTCCTCGCCAATTTACCTAACCAAGCCTTAGCTATTTTCTTGCTTAATTTGATTTGCATGAGGTCTTTTTACCTTAAGTAATTCAGCTATTTTAAAATATAGATTCTCTTCATAGTGATTTATAACTCCATCTATCGCAACTAGCTGCCACAGCTGAGCTAAAATTTCTTTTTTTTCATCCAGAGAATATTTTTCATTAATTTTTGTAACAGTTGGGTAAATAGATGACGAGATAGCAGCGCTATCAATCACCTCTTTAATTATTGATGAAGGTTTTTTATCACCCAAATTAATTTTTGCAGCTCTTGTTTTAAGTATCTCTAGTTCTGCTTTGTCAAGACTGCCATCACTCATTGCAATTTCAAACATCAATCTTAAAACCACATCAGACTCACTAGCTTGAGGTGCATTTTGAACCTTATCTTTACGAAATAATTTTTTAAACATTTGATTCTTATTGATTATTTTTTAGATTATTAATTTTAAACCGTGATGCCAGATATTTTCTAGGAAAATTAAAAAATGTTCCTAATAGAATTACACTATCTAGTATTACGGTTTGATTTTTAACATACAGAAAGTCCACTTCAGCTAAAAGCTTAGGATCGCTCATATCATATCCGAGTATCTGAGCGAGACCTGTAATTCCAGGCTTAGTGGAAAAGATATTTTTTCTTGACCTTGATTCCATCAATTCATATTGATTTTCTAGACCAGGCCTAGGACCTACTAAATTGAGATCTCCGATAATCACATTCAATAATTGAGGAAATTCATCGAGCTTTAATTTTCTTAAAATATAACCAATGTTCAATTTATACTCATTTTTAATTATATGCGTTCCCACTTGAGGAGCATTTTTTTTCATTGTCCTCATTTTATAAATAGTAAATAAATTTTTATGCAAACCGATCCTCTTTTGCATAAAGAAAATCGGCATTCCATCTTCCAGTACAATAAGGGACGCAGCAAGAATTAGAATCGGTGATATTAAAATCAAAGCAATAATGCAAATGATATTTTTTAGAGCTACTATGAACACAGTCTTCCAGTTAAAATGTTTATTTTAAAACATTAATATGATTATTGCTGTAACAGGCTCAAATGGAGCGATTGCCAAAAAATTAATTCCTTTTCTGGAAAATTGTGGCCATGAGATTATCAAGATATCAACGTCACTTACCCCTAACTCTCAATCAACGTTTTCATATCAAGAATTACAATCCCAAAACATTTTAAAAAAAGTTGATCTTTTCATTCACCTCGCTTCTTTTAACTCTAATCTAAAAAAAGATAGTATGGAGGAGGAAGTGGACCTAACTCGGATTGTTTTAGCCTCTATGCCAGCAATGCATTGCTCTAAGCTAATTTTCTTTAGCTCATGCAAGGTCTATGGGGATAATGATACTAGCTTGGTTTCTTATGATGAAACTCATCCTGCTAATCCAGTATGCATGTATGGCAGGGCAAAACTAGAATGTGAGTCTTTAATAGCTGACCAAGCTAATAGTAACTTGAGCTCTATTATTTTTCGTCTGCCGCCAGTCCTTAACGAGTCTAATGGCTCAAACCTAGCAAAGTTAATGATGTTTGCAAGGAAAAAAAATCCTATCCTATCTTTTGCAGAAGGCGAAACTAACCAACGAAGTTTTATTTCTTTTGATAATATTGAGCTGGTCATGAAGTATATATTGGACAATCCCAGCTTCATTCAGGACTCTCAGGTCTTTAACTTAGCTGATGATTCCTCTATCAGCCTTCATGATCTATTGAGAGCGCTTAGTGGGAAAGATATATATATTGCTCCCAAGATTATCTCTAGGCTAGTCTTTCGGGCACCATTTTTAAAGCACTTTCTTTTAAAACTGTACGGCAATTTTGTTATTGACAATTCTAAGCTCCAAAACGAGATGGATGTTAAACTTGCTTCAACTCATCAATTATTGGTGAATGGGGAAACTATATAACTCAAGATGATAGCTGCTAAATTACACGCACTAAATAGAACGCAAAAGTCTACAGTTATTCTGTTAAATGATTTTGCATTAGCTCTCATATGCTGGCTAGTTTTTGGCCCGCCTATGGCAACTTATATAGCTTCAGAGTTTTCAACGGGCATTTTAGAAATTTTATTTTCTGAATGGCAATCTTTTTTTATCCCAGCTTTTCTATCAATAACTTATCTTTATGTATTTGGGTTTTACAAATCATTAATTAAGTTTTTTGATTCCAAGGATTCTATATTACTAACCTTAATTGGCTCAATGATTTTTGGGTTCTCATGGTCTGTGATGCATGTTTATCAACTTCAAATGATTTCTACATCTTTTGTATCAATCGCATTTTTGCAGGGATTTTTATTATCAGCAGTTTTCTATGCATTCTTAAATATCTCAAGAGATGTTGCAAAGTATTTATTGTACCCATACAACACTAATACTGATGCGAAACCTATTGTTATATATGGTGCAGGCGAATCAGGAAATGAGTTATTTCAATCAATTCTTTTAGACCCATCAATGAAACTCCTAGCTTTTTTTGACGATTCAAAAAATTTAAGAAATCTCCATATTAATAATATACCTATTTTGGGATCGTTTAAGCAGTTGATAAAACTTAAAAAGAAATATCCAAAATTAGAGGTACTTCTTGCCATTCCCAGCATTCAAACTGAGCAAAGAAGAGAAATTATCTCGGAGTTAGAAAAAATTAAGGTTGCTGTTCGAACGGTTCCCTCTTTTCATGAGCTAATTTCTGATCAGAAAAAAATGACAGATATTCAGAATCTTTCATTAGATGATCTTTTGCCGAGGGCAAGGGTTACAAAAGATCTATTGGAAGATGCCATCGAAAAACAATTATTTATTTCAGGCGCAGGGGGCTCCATTGGCTCTGAAATTGCTCGACAATTACTCGATAATAATCCTCACTCTATTATTCTTTATGATGCCTCGGAATATAACTTATACACATTAGAAAGAGAGTGCGCTGCTATTGTTACATCGAAGAAACTGCAAACAATCATTATTCCTATTTTAGGGGATATTAAAGATATTAATAATTTACAGTCAATCTTTTCAAAATATAAGATTGATTATGTTTACCATGCTGCTGCATATAAACATGTGCCTTTGGTTGAAGATATAAATAATATTACTAAAGCTTGTGAAAACAATATTATTGGAACATATAACCTAGCTTCTGTGTCAATTGAGCATAAGGTCAAATCATTCGTAATGATTTCAACTGATAAAGCAGTAAGGCCTTCGAATATAATGGGTGCCTCCAAAAGAATGGCTGAGATTGTTATTCAATCTTTAAATACACAATCCTCAGAAACAAAATTTTCAATGGTTCGTTTTGGGAATGTAATTAATTCTTCAGGCTCAGTGATCCCTTTATTTTTAGAGCAGATATCTAAAGGCGGCCCTGTGACTGTTACTGATAAAAATGTTACGAGATACTTTATGACTATCCCTGAAGCATCAAATCTTGTGCTACAAGCAGCACAAATGTCTAGTGGAGGAGAGGTTTTTATTTTAGACATGGGCGAGCAATTAAAAATATTTGATTTAGCGAAAAAACTTATTCATCTTTCAGGAAGAAATGTTGCTACTGAAGTAGGTTCTAACGGCATCGAAATTATTGAGGTTGGTATGAGACCAGGTGAAAAAATGTATGAAGAGTTATTAATTTCTGGAGAGCAACTTCCAACCAAGAATCCAAAAATTTTTAAATCGTTAGAGGTATTTCCAGCTTTAGATGAAATGGAAATCCTGGTAGATGAGCTCAAGGTAGCGATATCTATGAATGCATACCAAGATATTATTAATCTTTTCAAGAAAAACGTAGAGGGCTTTAATCATGATGCGACATAAATTTTTATTTTTATTTTTAGTTATCAGTTGCTATGTACCAAATATATTTTCACAAACTACTGAGCAGTTTAAGGTTCTGTCGGATCTAAAGATTGATTCAGGTTTAAGCATTACAATTTATGCTTCAGATATAGACTCTCCTAGGCAACTTGCCGCTTCAAAAGATGGAAGAATCTATGTTGGTTCACGCAACTCAGGGAAAATTTTTGCTATCAGAGATACTGATCAAAATGGAGTTGTTGATGAGAAAGTTCTTGTTGCTGAAAATCTTACTTTTGCTACAGGAGTTAGCATGCATGATGGAGATTTATTCTTTTCTGAGATTGATAAAATTTGGAAAATTGAAAATATTTCAGAAAAACTTGATAGGGGCTCTGCAGCGCTTCCTGCAAAAACTTTAGTAACCAATGATCTTCCAAGTGACAAATGGCATGGATGGAAGTGGATTAAGCATGATAAGAATGGAGATTTATATACAAATGTTGGCGCTCCTTGCAATGTCTGTGAGTCAAAAGATAAGCGATATGCCTCAATCCTCAGGCTAAATGGTGAGTCATGGGAGTATGTTGCAAGAGGAGTCAGAAACTCGGTTGGCTTCGACTTTCATCCTGAGTCAGACAAACTTTATTTTACCGATAATGGGAGAGATTGGCTGGGTGATGACTCTCCTTCTTGTGAGCTAAATAGAGTTGACAAAGAAGGAAGTTTTTACGGCTTTCCCTATAAACATGCCACTGATGTTATTGATCCAGAGTTTGGCGCGACTGATACAGGGTTTGATTTCGTAGATCCAATTGCAGAACTCGGGGCTCATGTAGCCCCAACTGGTGTAACTTTTTATGATGGCTTAATGTTTCCCGAATTCAATAATAATCTCTTTATAACACTTCATGGATCATGGAATAGATCATCAAAAGTTGGATATAAGGTTATTAGAATATCCTTAGATGCTGAGGGAAATATGATTAGCACTAAAGATTTTATTTCTGGCTGGCTTTCGGGAGATGATGTCTTAGGTAGGCCATCTGCTCCATTTGTTATGAAAGATGGCAGTATCTTAATATCTGACGATAAGGCGAATCTGATTTATAGAGTGGCACGAAACTAGGGCTTTTTTAATATGAAAGTTGGAATCATCGGTTTTGGAGTGGTGGGTAAAAAACGATATGCTTCAATCCTTGAAAACACTTCTTATACAGTTGATGCAATTTCTGAAAATAATTCTCTAGCTCGAAAAGACATACCTGAAAATATAGAAATATTTGAAGATTACCAATTGCTTATTGATTCTGCAAAAGTTGATATAGTGTTTATCAGTCTGCCAAATAAATTTGCGGCTGAGGCAACAGTCCTGAGTCTTAAAAAAGGCTTGCATGTTTTTTGTGAGAAACCCCCTGCTAAAACATTGGCTGAGCTCAATGCAGTCAAAGCAATTTCTGCGATGTGTCCCGATCTAAAGTTAATGTATGGATTCAATCATCGTTTTCATAATTCAGTTGAGGAGGCAAAATCTATAATTCAGAATAATACTTTTGGTAATTTAATTAATATGAGGGGTGTTTACGGAAAATCTCAAATGATCAACTTTAATCAGGATGATTGGAGAACAAGACGAGAGGATTCGGGCGGTGGCATTTTATTAGATCAAGGAATTCACATGCTTGATTTAATGAGATACTTATCTGGCGAAAGCTTCACGCAAATTTTCTCTTTTATCGATAATGCATTTTGGAACTTTGATGTGGAAGACAATGCCTACGTTCTGATGAAATCATCAAGAGGAATAGTAGCTCAATTACATTCATCCGCGACCCAATGGAGACATCTATTTAATTTAGAAATAACAATGGAAAAAGGCTCCCTTGTTCTAGGTGGGATTTTGACTGGGTCAAAAAGTTATGGAGAAGAAACTTTAACGATAATTACGGCTGATCCTTCAAATGATCGAGGCGCTCCTCATGAAGCAATTTCAAAATTTAATAAAGATGTCTCATGGGATAATGAGATAAAATATTTTGCTGATTGTCTTGTCAATAATTTCGCAATCAAGAGAGGCAGTATAGATGATGCAATTGAGACCATGAAACTTATTGAAGCCATTTATAAAGCTGATCCTATATGGAAAAAAAAATATTATACGTAAGATGTACATATGCCAATAATAATTATTAGAAATACATATCAAGCTAAATATGATTGAGCTAGATACCTGGCTGGAAATTGCAAAATCAGCAGCCTTAGATGGAGGAAATTATCTTTTAGCTAATCAGGGTGAAGATCTAGAAGTGCTTTTGAATGAGGGTAGAGATATTAAGTTGCAGCTAGATACGGACACCGAGAATTTAATCAAGAAGACTTTAAGATCAAAGAGTTCTTTTTCCATTCTGGGAGAGGAAACAGGCCTGAGCGGCGATTTAGGTGAATTTTACTGGGTGATAGATCCCCTAGATGGAACATCAAACTTTTTGAGAGGCATTCCTATTAGCTGCGTTTCAATAGCTTTGATGCGAAACTTAAATCCTATCCTAGGTGTAATCTATGATTTTAATCATGATGATCTATATTTTGGACATCAGGAATCCAGAGCATTTTTAAATCAAAGAGAAATCTGCGTATCCAATTATTCTTTAAAAAATGAATCTACTTTAGTAACTGGCATTCCTGCAAAGCAACATTACTCAGACGAAGAGTTTCAAAATATGATCGATGATTTCCAGAATTGGAAAAAAATCAGGATGATTGGCTCTGCAGCAATGGCATCAATATATGTTGCCGCTGGTAAAGCAGAAACCTATAAAGAGAATGGAATTTTCTTGTGGGATATTGCTGCTGGGGCAGCAATCGTTAATGCAGCTGGAGGGGTGGCCTCGATAACAAATATACAAGCTGATTATCGGGTTGATGCGATATTTACCAATCAGCGCTTAGCTTGTTAATATGAATTCGTTAGACACTATTGCAGTTGCCTCTCGATCTTTTTCAAAAAATCAAAGCTTGGTGCGCTCCCTAGAAGCTAAATACTCTAAAGTCATTTTTAATAACACAGGAAAAACACTGCAAGACCAAGAGCTAGTTCATTTTTTAAGCTCAGCAGATAAAGCGATTATAGGAATAGAGCAAATGTCAGCTGAGGTTTTGAAGCAACTCCCAAAGCTTAAAGTTATCAGCAAGTATGGTGTAGGAATAAATAATCTAGATTTAGCCTCCTTGAAATCTAAGGGAGTAAAGCTAGGCTTTACACCGGGTGTTAATAAGCAAAGTGTTGCAGAATTAGCCCTAACCTTAACGCTACTGTCTTTAAGAAAGATTCATCGCAATCATACTGAGATTGTTGAAGGCACATGGTCCCAAGAAAAAGGAGCAGAACTTTTTGGTAAAACCGTTGGCTTGCTTGGTTTTGGCAACATAGGGCAAAAGTTTGCTTCTCTTCTGCAATCCTTTAATTGCCCCATTATTTTTTTTGATGAAAAAATATTTAGCAATCAAGAGCTATTAACAATTAGCAAAGAGCTGGGTTTGAAATCAGATGCAATTCAACAAGACAAACTTGGGGTAGTTTTAAGTCAAGCAGACATTCTTAGCATTCATCTTCCACTTTTACCGGATACAGAAAATATGATTAGTTCAGAGGAACTTAATCTATTAAAGCCCTCCGTTTCAATTATTAATACTGCTAGGGGCGGTATTGTCGATGAAACTGCTTTGCATGCTTTCCTTTCCAATAACACTGATTCTTTTGCTTCTTTTGATGTATTTTCAGATGAGCCGGCCGTGGACAATCCATTATTTGAACTGCCTAATTTTTTTGGAACTTCGCATCGCTCAAGCCTTACCCATGAGGGTATTATTGCAATGGGTTTGGCAGCAATAGCTGGATTAGACGATAATAAAATTTTAACTTAAGAGGTGAGTATATGAGCAAACATTCACTTGGAACTTGGCTAAGCCTGCCAAATGAGTCTATAGCAGAAATATTTGCCAAGGCTGGTTATGATTGGGTGGTAATTGATTTAGAGCATAGCGCTATCAACATTAATCAAGCTGAGCGGCTTATAAGGACTATCGATCTTGCTGGCTCTAAACCCTTTGTGCGTCTGTCGGGTCATAGCTCCTCACAAATAAAAAGAGTTCTTGATGCTGGTGCAAAAGGAATTTTAGCGCCTATGATTGAGTCGAAAGATCAGATTAAGGGCATTATATCTGCTTGCCATTATCCTCCTAGGGGTAATAGAGGCATGGGACTTGCTCGAGGCCAGGGATATGGAGAGGCTAGTGCTAAAAACGAATACATCACAACTACTTCCAAGCACATTGAAATTTATGCACAAATTGAATCGGTTGCCGGAATCAGAAATCTTGATTCTATTTTTTCTCAAGAGATTGATGGGTATTTTATTGGTCCATATGATCTTTCAACATCCTTAGGCAATCCAGGTATTTTTAATTCTGATGAATTTATTAATGCAGAAGAGCAAATTTTGCAGGCATCTAAGCGACATGAAATTAAAGCTGGGTGTCACTTAGTCGAGCCAAATCCAGAACAAATACCAATTCTTGTAAATCAGGGCTACGATATGATTGCCTTTAGCGTTGATATTCGCATGTTAGATTTGTCTGCTCGGCTCCCTTTTTCAGAATAAATGAAAAAAACACTCGGCGTGATACCTGCCAGAATGGCTTCTTCTCGCTTTCCAGGCAAACCTTTAAAAAAAATTCTTGGAATTCCAATGCTGGCTCACTGCTATGAGCGAGCGCTATTATCTCAAGCCTGCGATAAGTTGGTTATAGCCACT
>Ga0233444_10002071_pt1 | contig 21574 bp, 14 predicted proteins | sample SI_124_October20_6_FD_182792 | JGI IMG/M metagenome (GOLD analysis project Ga0233444, IMG submission 182792) | Seawater microbial communities from Saanich Inlet, British Columbia, Canada - SI_124_October2016_10_MG | ecosystem: Environmental > Aquatic > Marine > Inlet | place: Canada: British... | reverse complement strand
GAGGGAATGGCTTTTTTTGATCTCAATCAAAATGGTGGAAAAGTAAATTTCCAATTACATTTTTCTCCAATTTGTATTGATGACAAATATGGTTATGACGCATATGATTTATACGACTATCCAAGAGTAGATGGTTTTACTATATTACCTACTTTACTTCATCCTAAAAGCAGAGGAACTGTTAGTCTTTCATCATCAGACCCAAAAGATGCACCAATAATTCAACCTAACTTTCTTGAAGAGAAAGAAGATCTTGATCAGCTGGTTAAAGGTGGAAAATTAGTATTTAAAATAATGAAAGACGATGCATTAAGAAAACATACACTCAGGGATCGACTTCCGTTTGATCGTGATTCAGAGGAATCACTTATTGAACACATTAAAAAGACACTAGAAACTGTTTATCATCCTGTAGGTACTTGTAAAATGGGAGTAGACAGTATGGCTGTAGTTGATCCAATGTTAAAAGTTCAAGGGATATCTAATTTAAGAGTAGTTGATGCTTCCATAATGCCTTTAATTGTTTCAGGAAACACAAACGCTCCTGTTTATATGATTGCTGAGAAAGCAGCTGATATGATATTAAATAATTTTTAAAATTAACATTCTTTTTAGAATGTTTTAATTTTTATATATTTATAATTAATAAATTATATATCATGAAAAAAACTATTTTAATAATTACACTATTTATTTCTTCTTTATCTTATTCACAATATTGTGCTTTTTTTGATTTTAAAACTGAGAACCCAGAAATGGTTGTTTCGTCCTTAAAGGGAATGATGCAAACTGATTGGGCTAAAAATATTCAGGGAACAAAATCATTATTTGCCTATCAGTTTAACGGAACTAACGGAGCAACTCATTCAGTTCAATTTTGTTTTCCTAATGAAGCAGCATTTGCAAGTTTTAGTTCTTCTTGGAACAGTTCATTAGTAGCTCAAGTGTTTGGTGAAAAATTAAATAAGTATATAGAGCCAGTTAATCAAGCTTTAAACACTCCAGTTTGGTTTCAAAATGATTGGACACCAGATCAAGTATTTTTTATATATCAAATGGATGTCTCTGATCCTGCAACGTATGTAAAAGAATTTGCGGAATTTTCAATGAGTTGGGCTGAGAAAACTGGAATTACTAGTTCATATGGTGTTGGTTTTCCAATTAGTGGAAAAAATGCTGAATTTTCACATTTTGTTTGGACAGGTGCACCAGATATAGAGACTGCGTTGACAACTACTAAAAAGATGTTTAACGATCCATTATTTGCTAAATACTCATCTAAAGTTTCTAAAATTAGAAAACTAATTAATACAACAATGATGGTTAGAGTTATGGATTTTTAAATTATATTATTTAAAACAATATTCATTTTAAAAATAACAAAAAAAAACCCTCATTTTTGAGGGTTTTTTTATCTTATTGTAAATTGATAATATAATTTTATTTAAAAAAAAATTAATTTAAATTTATTCAATTAATAATTTGTTAATGGTAAATTTTTTGCAGGTCTAAAATCAATAATTCCTTTTAAATTCATTGTTTTTTCAATTTCTTTAATGTTTGATGGAACAAAATCACTTAAATTATCAACACCATTTTTAGTAACAACTGCCATATCTTCAATTCTTATATACAACTTTTCTTCTGGGATCCAAATCATAGGATCAATAGTAAATACCATTCCTTCTTTTAATTTTACACCATGTACTATCCCGACATCATGTACTGCCATTCCAACTGGATGTTGAAAATGTCCTCTAAATGATAATGCATTTTGAACAGCTTTTAAATAGATAGGTTTTGAAAATGTTTTACCAATTAAATATTCTTTCATTTCTTCAGATGCTTTTTTTAAAACCTCATTTGAACTGGCTCCTGGTTTTATGTATTTAAATAAAGCGTCTCTGTATGCGACAATGAAATTGTATAATGCTGCTTGATCATTATTAAAAGTTCCGTTAACTGGCCACATTCTAGTTACGTCACTTGTATAATTATTATAATCAGGTGCATAATCCATAAGAACCAAATCACCGTCTTTTAAAATATCTTTTTTTCTAAAATAATGTCCCATGTACGCATTAGTTCCTCCTCCAATTATGGATGGGTATCCATCTCCTTGAGATCCGTGTAGATAAAATATATATTTTGCAGCTGCATCTAGTTGATATTCATAAATCCCAGGTTTAGTTGATTTCATAGCTTCAATGATTGCTAACCCTGCAATTTCTGTAGCTTTTCTGATAACTTTAATTTCTTCTGGACTTTTAATAAGTCTCATACTATCCAAAAGGGGAGAAAGATTTTTAATTTTAAATTCAGGAAATCTTTTTATAATTAAATTAATAAATTGTGACTCCCTAGTTGTACTTGAATCCCAAGGATCAGCAGCAGCCCTTGCGTGTCCAAATAAAATTTCATCTCTACTGTCATTTCCTTTTTCTGCAGGGCTAAAAGGTGTGTATAGAATCGGATTAGGTCCTTTTATAAGTCCAGACCCCACTAAATCACTTCCAATTTTATCTAATGATTTTACATTATCAATGCCAGTTAATTTTTTAATTAAATCAGCATCATCAAAGGATAGGATCTTACCTTGACTTTTTTCTCTGTTTTCTTCTCTTCGAGGTAAATAAAGAGTAGTTTTTCTATTTTTTCCATTTAACAACAAATATGCATGTCCTTCTTCAATACCACTTAAATAATAAAAAGTATTATTTTGCCTAAATACTTTAAAACCTGCAACACTCGCACCTCCTTGTATTAGAGCAATAGAATTATTTCCTATTTTATTAAAAATTTTAGATCTTCTAGATTTAAATTCACTTTTCGAAAAATCAGTTTGGTAATAGTGTTTTTCCTGAGAATGAATTATATCATTAAATGAAAAAATTAAAATGAAAGACGCAATAAAAAATTTATATAAATTCATAGATTTTTTTTTAATTAGGTCAAAAATAATTTTTATTTATTACCTTGATTTTTTATCAATTTAATAATAATATTTTGGTTATGGTAATACTTAAAAACATAATTTCTCTTTTTTTACTATTTACAGTTTTTGGATTTTCGAATGAAATAATAATTAGTAAAGACAACTATCCGAAAAATCCATTGGTTGACGCAATAAATTATTCTTTTAATATAGAATTGTCAGACAATACAGATGAAATTATTTGTGAAACCTCTATTGATATTAAATTTTTAGGTTCAGGAGTGAAAAAATTAAGATTTGATTTAATTAACGTTTCTAGCGAATTAGAATTTAAAGGAATGATTGTAGAAGAGGTATCTTCTAATGGAAATTTATTAAACTTTACACATAATAATGATGAGCTTATTATACAATTACCAAAAGTTTCAAAAACTAACCAGTTGACTAATTATAAAGTAAAATATAAAGGAAAACCTGAAAAAGGTTTGATAATTGGAAATAATAAGTATGGAGATAGAACTTTTTTTAGCGATAACTGGCCAAATCTAACCAGACATTGGCTTCCTACTATTGACCATCCTTACGACAAGGCTACATGCGAGTTTATTATTATTGCTCCTGATCATTATCAAGTCGTTTCTAATGGTCTTAAAGTAGAAGAAAGTAGCATTAACAATAATAAACGTAAAACGCATTGGAAACAGTCAGTTCCGATAGCAAGCTGGTTATTTGTTTTAGGTGTTGCTGATTTTGCAGTTCAATATGTTGATCAGTTTAATGGTAAATCCATTCAAACTTGGGTTTTTAAGCAAGATAGGGAAGCAGGATTCTTTGATTTCGCAAAGCCTACAAAAAAAGTTTTAGAATTTTACAGTAAATACGTGGGTCCATTTTCATATGAAAAATTAGCCAACATACAATCAAATAGTGTAAGTGGTGGTATGGAAGCTGCTTCAGCCATTCTATACAGTGATAAATCAGTTGTAGGTGATAGAAATAAGCGTTGGAGAAATGTTGTAATCCATGAAATTGCTCACCAATGGTTTGGAAATTCAGTAACAGAATATGATTGGGATGATGTTTGGTTAAGTGAAGGTTTCGCAACATATTTTACTTTGCTTTTTATTGAAAATGAATATGGAAGAGACGAATTTGTTAATGGATTAAAGTCAAGTCAAAAAAGAGTTGATTCGTTTTATTATAAAAATCCAGATTATACAATTATTCACAATAACTTGAACGATATGCGTAAGGTTACAAGTATACAAACTTATCAAAAAGGAAGTTGGATTTTACATATGTTAAGAGGCGTGTTAGGAACTGATACTTTTTGGAAAGGAATTAGAATTTATTATAATAAATTTCAAAATTCAAATGCATCTACTGAAGATTTTAAAGATGTAATGGAATCTGTTTCTAATAAAGATTTAGATCAATTTTTTGAACAATGGCTATATAAACCTGGGATATTAAAATTGAAGGGAAACTGGTTTTTTGATAAAAAAAACAAAGAGTTAAATATTAATTTAAATCAGGTTCAGACAGAGGATATTTTATTTGAAATGCCGATAGAGATTGGAATAGAATTTGAAAACAGACAAGATAAATTGGAAGTGATTACATTAAAAAATAAGTCAAATTCATTTAAGATTGTTTTAGAAAAAGAGCCAGTAAATGTTATTCTTGATCCTAATTATTGGGTTTTAATGAATCAAGATTTTAGTAAATCAAATTATTTTAAAAACTAATGAGCAAATATTTTATTGTAAATTAATAATATGATTTATAATGTATTAGTAGTTGGAGTCGGAAACATGGGTAGTTCTCACGCCAGAGCTTATCATAAAATAGATAAATTTAATCTAGTTGGACTAGTTTCAAGAACTCCAAAAAAACGCATGAAACTTTCTGAAGAACTTAATAATACTCCACATTTTGACAATTTTGATTACGCATTAAAACATACAAAACCAGATGTTGTATCAATAAACTCTTATACAGAATCTCATAAAGAATATGCTATTAAAAGTCTTAATTATGGTGCTCACATCTTTATTGAAAAGCCTTTGGCTGAAAATATAAAGGACGCAGAAGAAATAATTGATTTAGCCAAAAAAAATAATAAAAAGATAGTAGTTGGATATATTTTAAGATATCATCCAACTTGGAAAAGATTTATTGATTTATCACATAAATTAGGTTCACCACTTGTCATGAGAATGAATTTGAATCAACAAAGCTCTGAAGATCAGTGGATCATTCACAAGAATTTGATGAAATCTACTTCTCCTATTGTGGATTGTGGAGTTCACTATGTAGATATCATGTGTAAAATGACAAAATCTAAACCAAAATATGTTAACGCTATTGGTTCGAAATTATCTGATGAAATTAGCAATAACATGTATAATTATGGTCACTTACAATTAGTTTTTGAGGATGGATCAATAGGATGGTATGAAGCTGGCTGGGGGCCTATGATGAGTCAAACTGCTTTTTTTGTTAAAGATGTTATTGGTCCAAATGGATCAGTTAGTATTGTTGAACCTTTAGAAAATACTAATATTAAATCTTCAAAGGTTGATAGTCATACCAAAACAAATATGCTTTTGATACATAATCAAGAAAGAGATGATAAAGGAGCTTTTTTAAATCAAGACCAATATATCAATACTGATGATGAACCAAATCATGAAGAATTGTGTGAAATAGAACAGAGATATCTTCTTAAAGTTATTGAAGAGGATTTAGATATAACACAAGATATGGTAGATGTTATTAATAGTATGAAAATAGTTTTAGCTGCTGATAAATCTATTAGGACTGGAAAACAAATTAAAATATGAAGCAGAGTCTTATTGTTTTCATATTTAGTTTATTATTTTTTTCATGTGAAACAAATACAGACCTAAATAATTGGTTAAATGATGAATCTTATTTTAATTCACAAAACCTTTTTTCAAATGAAAGATTTCCAAATTTGGTTATTTCGAATAAAGGAACTCTTATTGCGACTTGGGGATCAAGTAAAGTAATTGCGAAACGTAGTACGAATGGTGGAAAATCTTGGGGGGATGAAATAATCATAGCTAAACCTGGTTTTCATGGAGGAGGAACACTTGTTGATGAAATCACAGGAAACATTTTTGTTTTTGTTGAAGAAGGTCATCCAATAAGCCCAATTCAGATTTATGTAAGTAATGATGATGGTCAGTCTTGGGAAAAACACGATACTAAAATTAGTCCAAACGAAAAAGGTCATTTACCATCCATGCACATGAACGAGCATGGAATTACATTAAAAAAAGGCAAATATTCTGGACGCTTAATAAGACCATCAAGATATTATGGTGATAACAATAGTAAAGAAGAATACCCTAATCATTATTCAAATGCAATATATAGTGATGACAGGGGCATATCTTGGAAGACTAGTTCTCAATTTCCTGCATTTGGAACAGGAGAAGCAGCTTTAGAAGAACTCTCAAATGGAATGATATATTATAATTCAAGAAGACATTATTCAAATGACGGATTAAATCCAAAGATGAGACATGTAGCTTATAGTTACGATGGTGGTGAGTCATGGGAAGATTTAAGTGTTTCAACTGTTCTTCCAGATGGTGCTCAATTTAGAGATTATGGATTAATGGGAGGTTTAACTCGAGTTCCATTAAAAAATTTAGATATATTATTGTTTAGTAATATTATATCATCAAAAAAAGAAAATGCTAGAACTAATGGTTATGTTTGGGTAAGTTTTGATGGAGGAATATCTTGGCCAGTAAAAAAATCAGTAGATAAAGGTAGTTTTGCTTATTCTTCAATGATAGCAGGAAGACCAGGAACATCAAGTGAAGGAATGATCTTCTTGTTATATGAAAGTGAATCTGGTGCTAAATTAGCACGATTTAACTTACAATGGTTGCTTAACGGAATTGATATATCTACTTATTTGAAATTATAGATTTATGAAATTTTTTTTAATCATTTTAATTCTATTCTTTTCTTGCTCTAAAGAAGATTCCAAATCTGTAGTTGTAGAAAACCCAAGTTCAAATGTTTTTTATTATGGAGCAGATCTCTCATATGTAAATGAGATGGAAGATTGTGGTGCTGTTTACAAAGATTCTAATGAAAATATTAAAAATCCATTTAAAATTTTTGCAGAAGCAGGAACTAACTTGGTTAGAATTAGATTATGGCATAATCCAACCTGGACAAACTATTCTAATCTTAATGATGTAAAAAAATCTATTCAACGTGCCAAATCCGAAGGGTTGAAAGTTTTATTAGATTTTCATTATTCAGATACTTGGGCAGACCCTTCAAATCAAGAAATACCTTCAGATTGGTTGACTCAAATTAATAATACAATACCATTAGGAGATTTACTTTATAATTATACATATGATACACTAAATGATTTAGCCAATTCTAACCTTTTACCTGATATTGTTCAAATTGGTAATGAAATTAATGCAATGATTTTACAAAACGGAGAATTAAAATGGCCTATTGATTGGAAAAGAAACTCATTTTTAATAAATAAAGGAATAAAAGCTGTTAGAGATTTTAGTTCTTCAAAAAATAAAAAAATTGAAATAATGTTACATATTGCTCAACCTGAAAATGGACTATGGTGGTTTGAACAAGCGAGTGTTGCAGGTGTTACAGATTATGATTGGATTGGGTTGTCTTATTATCCTATGTGGTCTGAGTATAATTTAAATAATATTGATGCTCCAATAAAAAAATTAATTGAAACTTATGCTAAAAAATTAATGATTGTTGAAACAGCATATCCTTTTACTCTTACAAATGCTGATTCAGCAAATAACATTATTGGTGAAAATGCTTTGATACCTGGATATCCTGCTTCTCAGCAAGGTCAATTAGATTATTTAAATGATTTAAAAACAAAAATATTTGAAAGTGGAGGACAAGGGATTGTTTATTGGGAACCTGCTTGGGTTTCAACAAATTGTTTAACGTTATGGGCAACTGGTTCACACTGGGACAATGCTACTTTGTTCGATCATAACAATAAGTCTAACTTAGGAATGCAGTTTTATAATGCATCTAAAAATTAAAAATTATTTGAAACAGTTATTTAGATTAATTAGTTTGTTAGAGGGAGTTTCCTATTTGTTATTGCTTTTTATTGCAGTTCCTATAAAATATTTTGGTAATGATGAATTTTATGTCAAACTGCTAGGAATGCCTCATGGAATTTTATTTGTTGGCTATATTGTTCTAGCGATTTTACTTAGAAAAAAACTTAATTGGAGTATTAAAACTTTTGTTTTAATATCAGTAGCTTCAGTAATCCCTTTTGGGACTTTTTATGTTGACAAAAAATATTTAAGAAATATCGATTATAAATGAAAAATTTGACCATTCTAATATTACTAATTTCTGTCATATTACAATCAAATGATTGTATAGCACAAAATTCTATTGTTGAAAACAAATACACTTTTAAAAATGGTGATTACAATGGAATTGGAAAATGGTATATGGGTAGAGAGATTGCTTATGTTATGGGTTATCAAGGGATTGATTGGTTAGAAAGGTCAGAGCGAGAAAAAGAAGAAAATGTTTCTAAGTTGATTAAAAATATGAAAATTAAGCCAAATGATGTTATAGCTGATATTGGAGCGGGTTCTGGATATCATGCATTTAGAATGGCGCCTTTAGCTAAAAATGGTTTAGTGTATGCAGTAGATATCCAAACAGAAATGTTAATGGCTATTGAAAAAAATAAAGAGAATAGTGAGATAAAAAATATTGATACAATACTTGGAACTGAAAAAAGTGTTGAAATACCTAAAAATTCAGTTGATAAAATTTTAATGGTTGACGTATATCATGAGTTTAGTTTTCCAGTAGAAATGATTGCATCAATGAAAAGTGCATTAAAATCTAATGGAGAATTATTTTTAATTGAATACAGAGCGGAAGATCCATTAGTTCCAATAAAAACAATACACAAAATGAGTGAAAAACAAGCTATTAAAGAAATGGAAGCAGCTGGTTTTAAACTTCGAAAAAACATAGATAATCTTCCTTGGCAACACTGTATGATTTTTGTAAAAAACAATTAATATGATTAAATGAATTTTTTAGAACAAGAAATTACAGTTACAAAAAATGATTTAGATGACTTGAATCATGTTAATAACGTTATATATGTTCAATGGATACAAGAAATTGCAAAAAACCATTGGATAAATCTAGTTTCTAACGAAATATTAAATAATTACTATTGGGTTTTGTTAGAACATCAAATTCAATATCATCACCCTGCTTTTTTAGATGAAAAAATCAAAATAATAACTCATATAGATAAGACTGAAGGAGTTAAATCGAGTAGAGTAGTGAAAATATTCAACAAGGAAACTAACAAGTTATTAGTAACTTCTAAAACGATATGGTGTTTGATTAATGCTAATACAAATAAACCAAATAGAATTAATGAAGAAATTAAAAAAGCTTTTAGTTAATATTTTGAATATAAAATATCTTTTACTGTTATTTATTATTTTTTCGTCTTGTGATCTTAATACAAATAATGAATATCCTATTATTGAAAAAGTTACTGTAAATGATATTACCCTACCTAAAGGGTTTAGTATTTCTAAAATTTATGAGCCAACAGATAATGAACAAGGATCTTGGGTCAGTTTTGCTAAGGATGATAAAGGGAATTTTTATGCATCTGATCAATTTGGAAGTATTTATAAAGCAACAATTAAGAAATATAATGGAAAAGATAGTCTTTATGTAAAGGAATTAAATTTGAATGTTGGTTTGGCTCAAGGTTTATTATTTCATAACAACGAATTATTTGCCTTAGTGAATTCTTATGATGAAAAAATTAAAAGTGGTTTATATAAGATTATAGATTCTAACGATGATGGCGAATTAGACACTGTTAAAACATTAAAAACGGTAATAGGTAATGGTGAGCATGGGCCACATAGTATTGAACTGTCTCCTGACAGAAAATCAATGTATATGGTTTTTGGTAATCATACTGACATTCCAAGTGATGTACATGGTCGTGTGCCTGAGGTTTGGGGAGAAGATAATTTATTGCCAGTAATTAAAGATCCAAGTGGACATGCAAATTCTAGAAAAGCACCTGGTGGTTGGGTAGCGCAAACAGATTTTGAGGGTAATGATTGGACTTTGATTGCTGTGGGGACAAGAAATACATTTGATATAGCTTTTAATCGTGATAATGAATTATTTGGTTTTGATTCTGATATGGAGTACGACCTTGGAATGCCTTGGTATAGACCAATTCGTTTAAACCATGTAACTAGCGGAGCAGATTTTGGATGGAGAACTGGAACTGGTAAATTTCGAGATTATTATCCTGATAATCTGTCGGGAATCGTCAATTTGGGACAGGGTTCTCCAACTGGTTTACTGGATGGAAGTGGATTGAAATTTCCCGCATATTATCAAAACGGATTGTATTTGTTTGACTGGAGTTATGGAACAATGTATCATGCCAAACTAAATCCTAAGGGAAGTTCTTTTGAAACTGAGGTAACTGAATTTATTTCAGGTGTTCCATTACCACTAACAAATGGAATAGTAGGAGATGACGGAGCATTATACTTTTTGACTGGTGGAAGGCGTCTTGAATCTGGGTTGTACAGAGTAACTTATGATGGTGAATTACCGTCAGAAGTACTAGAACTTGAAGAGCGTTCAAAAGGAAAAAAAGATCGAGAATTAAGACATGAACTTGAACGATTGCATATTTCACCTAATCCAGAAAAAGTGTCTTTTATCTTAAAGCATTTAGATTATAAAGATCGAGCTATTCGCTTTTCAGCAAGAGTAGCCTTAGAACATTTAGATTTTTCACACTGGAAAGATGAGATTAAAAAAAATAATTCTGTTGAAACAACTTTAGAACTAGCACTGGCAATTGCACGTCACGGCGATGATGACACTAGAACTGAAGCTCTTTATAGTTTAATAAAAATTGATTGGAAAAATCTTAATGAGTCTAATAAATTAAATTTTATAAGAGCAAGTGATTTATTAATGTTAAGATTTGATGGTAGTTTGCCAAATGAAATAAAAGAAAAAATAAAAGAATTGTTCTTGCCAGCTTATTTAGTTAGTTCTGAGGCAGTGAACATGGAATTATGTAAGACTTTAAGTTATTTACAGGTAGAAGAAATTATTGATTTAACATTATTAGAAATGGAAACGAACAACTCTTTAGAGGGTATGAAAGAAATATACTTATCTAGCGATATTTCTAACAGAAGTGAACAATATGGAAAAGACGTAGAAAACATGTTAGCAAACATGCCAAATCAACGTAATATAAGTTATGCCCATAGTTTAAGTTACCTTAAAAAAGGTTGGTCAAGTAAAGCTAGGGAGCGTTATTTTGAGTGGTTTGGTAGTGCGCTTCAAAAGGCTGGTGGTAAAATGTATTTAAAGTTTATTAAGGCTATTCAAAAAACAGCATTGGAAAATGTTCCAGAACAAGAAAGAGACTACCTTTTAGAATTAACTGAAATTGCTACTAAACGCAGTTCAGATAATATGAAGGATGTAATCCAACCACAAGGTCCGGGAATTGATTGGACAGTTGAATTATTGATGTCTGCTTATGAAAAAAATTATAAAAACGCCAGTTTTGACAATGGTAAAAATATGTATAATGCTACATTGTGTATTTCATGCCATAGTATGAAGGGAGAAGGTGGAGTTTCAGGGCCAGAATTAACTCAAATTGGTTCAAGGTTTACGGTTGATGCCATTGGAGAAGCAATTATCAATCCGTCTGGAACAATAGTTGATAGGTATCAGTATTCAAACTATTATTTGTCTGATGGTTCTATTGTTACCGGAATAGCTATAAATGAAGATGAAAAAAATATCGAAGTTAGTATAAGTCCTTTTGCAACTGATGTTACTGTTAATGTTAGAAAAGATAAATTAAAAAAGATTGAATTATCCAAAACTTCTCCAATGCCTTCAGGCCTAATCAACAGACTTAACGAACAAGAGCTAACAGACTTAATAGCCTATATGCTTTCAACTGGAGATCCAAAAAAAATGAAAAAATGAATCATTTCGAGTCTGTAAGTAAACAAAATAAAATTAAAAATTTAATTTTATTTATTCTGTTTGTAATTTTTGCGGTTTTACAATTAAATGATCCTGATGGTAAGTTGTGGTTTTCTATATATTTTATTGTATCACTTATTTGTTTATATAACACCTTTAAGCCTGTTCCTAAGTCTATTTTGATTTTATCAATTATAGCTTTAATGTCTTACTCTGTATTTCATTTTTCATTATTCATTGATTATTTAAATACTGAAAATAAAGAAGAGATTTTTGGGGAAATGGTCTATGACAAACCATATTTAGAGGGTACTAGAGAGTTTATTGGGCTATTATTAGCTGCTCTTGGGATTATGTATCAAATTAAGATTAGAAAATTCAAATAATTTTTTGAAAATCATTTATTTACTAGTTTGAAACTTGATAAATTAAAGTTAAACATACATGTTTAAGTGAATACTTTAATAAAAAAGTCAAAAGTAACAGGGAATTGGATTACTAGTTAATAATTACTATTCAGATTTTATCGGAAATCCTCGATCTCTCATTAAAGCTTCAATTTTAGCATCTCTTCCTCTAAATAAACGGTAAGCCTCTTCTGGATCAATTGAATTTCTTGGTGAAAATAAATAATCTACTAATTTTTTAGCAACATCTTTATCATAAAAACCCCCTGGAGCTTCTGAAAATGCTTCTGAAGCATCAGAAGTTAATACATCTGCCCACATATAACCGTAATAGGCAGTTGCATATCCTTCACCTGAAAAGACATGTCCAAAATGAGGAGTTCTGTGTCTCATAGGAAGTTCAGTAGGCATTTTTAGATCTGTTAATGTTTCTCTTTCAAATTTATCGACATCTATATTATAGGGATCTGCTAAGTGAAATTTCATGTCCATTATTGCAGAGGCTAAATATTCAGTTGTATCAAAGCCTTGATTAAATTTAGAGGCTTTTTTTATTTTAGCTACTAGTTCTTTTGGCATTGGCTCTCCAGTATTATTATGAACTAAAAACTGTTTTATTACTCTATCTGTTGATAACCATCTTTCAAGAAGTTGAGATTGAAATTCCGTATAATCTCTTACACCACCATTTAATGTTGGATATTTTACATTAGAAGAGAAAAAGTGTAATGCATGTCCAAATTCATGAAAAAATGTAGTAGCATCATCCCAAGATACTAATAAAGCCTCACCTGGTGCAGGTTTAACAAAATTTGAGTTATTTGAAGCTAAAACATTAGTCTTTCCATCCATAGTAGTATGACTTCTATAAGTTGTAGCCCAGGCTCCAGATCTTTTACCTTGTCTCGCGTATGGATCTAAATACCATAATCCAATATGTTCTCCAGATGATTTATTTTTAACTTCCCAAACGTTCACATCCTCATGAAATACAGGGATTTTACCTTTTTCTAAAGCTGTAAATTTATAATTAAATAATTCACCTGCTACATAAAACATTGCATCTGTTAACTTATCTAGCTGTAAATATTGTTTAACTTCATCAGAGTCTAAATCATATTTTATTTTTCTAACCTTTTCAGCATAGAATCTATAGTCCCAAGGTTCAATTTTAATTTTGGGATTGATAAGCTCATTAGCTACTTTTTGCATATCAGCGACCTCTTCTTCAACTCTGGCTATTGCAGCAGGCCATACTGCCTCCATTAATGCCATTGCATTTTCAGGGTTTTTTGCCATTCTATCTTGTAGTCTCCATTGAGCATAATTTTCATAACCTAATAACCCAACTCGTTCTTTTCTTAATCTTAATATTTCAGCTATAATTTGGTTATTATCAAACTCATCTCCATTATCTCCTCTTGAATAATAGTTTTTCCAAACTACTTCTCTAATTGCCCTGTTAGTGGAGTAAGTTAAAAATGGATCCATAGACGATCTTGTGTTAGTTATCGCATATTTATCTTCAAGACCTTTGTCTTGTGCAATTTTTTTAGCGGATTTTATAAATCCGTCTGATAAACCTTTTAATTCAGATTCTTCTAAATAAGTAACATAATTTTCTTCATCGTGCAATACATTATTAGAAAAATCATTGTAAAGTTTAGAAAGCTCTAGATTAATTTCTGCATATCTTTGTTTTTTATCTTTATTTAAAGTAGCTCCATTCATCGCAAAACTCTTGTATGTTAAATCTAAAACTCTTTGTTGATTATTTTCAAGAAGATTTGTTTTAGAGCCATTGTAAATAGCACTAACTCTTTCAAATAATTTTTCATTTTGATTGATTGATGAGTAGTATTCAGAAAGCTTAGGGGCTAAATCTCCTTGAATCTTTCTAAATTCCGGACTTGACATGTTACTGGATAAAATTCCAAAATATGGATAAACATCGTTTAAAAGTTTTCCAGACCTTTCCATTTCTTCAATAGTGTTTTCGAATGTTGGAGATTCTGGGTTATTAGCAATTTTATCTATATCATTAAGACTCATTTCCATTCCTTTAAGCATAGCTTCTTTTACTAGCTTAGGAGTCATTTTATCAAATGCTGGAACTCCTCCAAATTCTAAACTTTTGTCTGACCATTGTTTCATTATAGGATTTGAATTATTACATTTTACTAAAAATAAAGAAGAAATAATAATTATAAATAAATTTTTCATAGTGTAATTCTGTTCGTTTTGTTTAAATTTAATATAACGAAAATATTGATATGGAAAACAAATTTGAAAAAGTACTTTGGAGTGTTAGATATGTTGTTATTCTTGCGGTTATTCTTTCAATAGTAGCTTCAATTTCTCTTATTGTAATAGGAAGTTGGGATATTATTCAAGCAATAATATTTTATAATCCATTATTTGATTCAGCTATTCAAGATAATAATCAACTTTTATTTAAAATTATATCATCGATAGATTTATTCTTGATTGGAATAGTTTTATTGATTTTTGGTTTTGGTATATACGAGCTTTTTGTAAGTGAAATTGATTTCGCTAATGCTAAGTTTTCTGAATCTACATTGAAAATTAAAAGTTTAGATCAACTAAAAAATAAGATTATAAAAGTTATAATAATTGTTCTAATAGTCAAGTTTTTTGAAAAAATTTTAAAATTAACAGAAAACTTTACAAGTCCATTAGACATCTTGTTTTTTGGATTATCAATTTTATCTATTTGTTTAGGATATTATTTGATCAATATAAATACTAAGTAACAGTTAATAGCATTAAAGACTAAAAAATGAAACATTTAAATTATTATTTTTTTATAATCACAATTTTTGTTTTCAGTTGTTCATCAGTTGAAGAAACAAATGTTAAGCCTAATATTTTATTCATTATGTCTGATGATCATGCATATCAGGCCATAAGTGCTTATGACAATAGGTTAATTCAGACACCTAATATTGATAGAATTGCTAATGAAGGGATATTGTTTAGTAATGCTTCGGTTACTAATTCAATTTGTGCTCCCTCCAGAGCTGTGATTTTAACTGGAAAACATAGCCATTTAAACGGTAAAATTGATAACAGTAAACCATTTGATACAACTCAAGTTACTTTTCCTCAGCTATTTCAAAAAGCTGGATATCAAACTGCAATGTTTGGTAAACTGCATTTTGGCAATAATCCAAAAGGAGTTGATGATTTTTTAATTCTTCCAGGTCAAGGAAGCTATATAAATCCAAAATTTATTGGTAAAAAAAAGGATACAATTATTGAAGGTTATGTAACAGATATAATCACTGATATAACTTTAAATTGGCTTGATAAAAAAAGGGATAAAAGTAAGCCATTTATGATGATGTATTTGCATAAAGCTCCTCACAGACCGTGGTGGCCAAGTCCAGAAAAATTTGCAGAGTTTTATGAAAAGACTTTTCCAGAACCTGAAACTCTTTTTGACAACTATAAGGGAAGGGGAACTGCAGCAAAAACCGCTGAAATGAATATTTTAACTCATATGCAGTATATGCATGATAGTAAAATTAGACCTGAAACTTTAGAAAGTATGGGTAAGGTATTGCCTGAGATTGTTTATAAGAGAGGTGAATCAGTAGTAAGACCCGGTCCTAATGGTTTTATGGGACCGTTCAACAGAGCAAATGATGATCAAAAACGTAGATACAATGTAACATTAGATAAAATTAATACTGATTTTAAAGAAAATTGGCCAACAATGTCAGATAGAGACAAAATGAAATGGAAGTTTCAAAGATATATGCAAGATTATTTGGCTACCATATCTTCTGTTGATGATAATGTTGGGAGAGTTTTAGACTACTTAGAAAAAAATCAATTATCTGACAATACAATAGTTGTATACACGTCAGATCAGGGGTTTTATTTGGGAGAGCACGGATGGTTTGATAAAAGGTTTATATACGATGAATCTTTTAAAACTCCTTTATTAATTAAATGGCCTAACGAAATTAAACCTGGTACAACAAGTGATGAAATGGTTCAAAATTTAGATTTTGCCCAAACCTTTTTAGAAGCTGCTATGATTGACGTGCCAAATGATATGCAGGGTGAAAGTTTGATTCCCCTGTTAAAAGGAGATAATAAAAATTGGAATAGAGAATCGGTTTATTATCATTATTATGAATATCCATCTGTTCACATGGTTAAAAGACATTATGGTATTGTAAATAAAGAGTTTAAGCTAATTCATTTTTATTATGATGTTGATGAATGGGAACTTTACGACAGAAAGAATGATCCAAATGAGATGAACAATGTTTACAATGATCCTGATTACATTGAGGTGGTGAATAAATTAACTCAAGATTTAAAAGAAATGAGAATAAAATACAAGGACTCAAAAGAATTAGATAAAAGCTTTATTTAAAAAAAACAACTTACCTATTGAATTCAAAAGCTGCTAGAGATAAAATATGGGGACATAAAAAACATCCTGCCGTTCAAGAAGAAAAGAATCGATTATTAAAAACGCATGTAAATGCGAGATAAATAAAAATAATTTTGTTGTATATTTAAAATGTATTCACTCAAATGTTTACGCCTAAAGCTCCATACTGTGGTTGGTATGGAGCTTTTTTACATTTTAAAAAACTCAAAAAATTACTTCTATCAATAGAAAGCAGATCTCATTTAAGTTGGGTAGTTTCAATTAAAAATTTTAACTAATGTTAGATATTTTGATTGCTTTAATAATTGACTTAATTTAACAGAAACATTCATAATTCATGTTAAATAAAAAAAACATAATCGTATCTATAATAATCGTTTTTTTGTTTGGAGTTTTTTTAAATTATAATTCTGAACAAAACATAGATTATAATTTAGTTAGAGAATTACATAAAGATAATCTTGAAAAAAGCCCATTTCAGATTACAAAAAAACTCAATAAAAAAGAGAGAAAAAAATTACAAATTCCTCCTAACGCTTATAATGATCGTTTATGGGAATTGACAATGGATCCGGTTCTTGGTAGACCTAGCACTGAAAATATTTTTTTAATTCAAGAGGAATTAGAAAAAATATCAAAAATCAAAAAACCAGGTGTTCCTGGTGAAAATCCTGATATGGCTTGGGTTCCAAGAGGACCAACTAACATAGCAGGTAGAACAAATGGGATGATGTTTGATCCAAACGACAGTACTAATAAAAAAGTTTTTGCAGGTGGAGTTAGTGGAGGAATTTTTGTAAATGAAAATATTGTAGATGCTGAATCTGAATGGAAAATGATTGAAGGAGTTCCAAAAAACCTACCCATTTCCGTACTAACCTATGATCCTAATAATTTCAATATTTTCTATGCTGGAACTGGAGAAATATACACTGGAGGTGATGCTATGGGTAATGGACTTTGGAGATCGATAGATGCAGGGCTTACTTGGCAAAATATATTTGGAGGAAGTTCTGATTCTGAACAGGTTTTTAGAGGCCAAATAAACGAGATTAGCATTGTTAGTCAAAATAATTTTGATCCAATCAATTTTTTACAAGCTTCGTTTGGCCCGAATCTTCCGGGACCTCCGATGGAATATTTAAGTGAGGAAATAGTAATTGCAAACCCGTTAGATGGTTGTTCAACTTTATCTAATTCAGAAAAAATTAAAGATAAAATTGTATTAATTGAAAATGGGTCTCTTAATGGAAGTGACTGTGATTATCTAAAAAAAGTGATTGAGGGTCAAACAGCTGGTGCTAAGGCTGTGGTAGTATATAATAAAAACACGGGTGATTCAGGCTGGACAGATGATTTGATAACAATGAATGCAAATAATGGGGATACTTCTACGGTAAATATTTCATCCATATTTATAAAAGCTTCAGCGGGCAAGAAAATAAAAGAACTTATCGAAAACGAAAAAACAACTATAAAAATCTCTAAAAAAACTAATATTGCTAATTCTAATTCCACAATTGTCCCAGGAATGTTTTTTATTAATGATGTGGTTGTGCGTGATAACCAAGGAACGTCAGAAATTTATGTAGCAGCTGGATCTAGATTATGGGATATTGGGGGAAATCAAAGTACAATTTTAGGATCTGGACACGATGCTGTTTACAAATCAATTGATGGAGTTAATTGGTCTAAAATAGAACTATACCATCCAATAGACAATGATAATGATATTCATAATCTTGCTGTTGTTCCGATGGATTTAGAATTGGACAATGATAATAGATTGTGGGCATCTTCTACTATAAGTCCTCAATATAGGTTGACCGGAGACCAGTGGGGTGGTAATCCACCCAAAGGTGGAGGTAAAATCTACAGATTCAATGAAGAAGGAAATTCAGCAACATTCATCAATTCTATCAAAGTTGATGTATCACTTCAATCTGGTAATACAACCATGCAGGGAAGAAGAACCGAGATGACATTTACAGCCGATAATCAACTTATTGTTTTGTGTATTGCCCCTGAAGCTAACGGAGGATATTGGAGACTTGTTCCAAGATTATATAAAGGTTCAGTTGATAATTGGATTTCAGGAAACTATGATGAGTTATCAAAACCAATTGATCAAGATGATGGTATTGAAGATTACGATTTTGCAAGAGGACAGGGATACTACAGTGTTTCACTTGCAGCGCATCCAACAAATAAAAACAAGGTTTATGTTGGGGGTATCAATCTTTTTTCCTCAAATCAAGGAGGTAAGGACTGGGGACAATTGACTCACCAAAGAGGAAGATATGCACAATATCTCCATGCAGATCAGCATTCAGTTATTTTCAATAAAAATGATCCTAGTAAAATTCTTATTGGTAACGATGGCGGAATTGGATATAAAACTGTTGGAGATTTATTACCAAGAAACAATAAATTTCATACTGCACAATATTACACAGTTGCTGTAGCACCATTAGGTATGTTTGACGATTACACTACTATTGTTTCTGGATTTGATAAATTAGTTGGTTCTTGGGATTCAACAACAGAACAAACTGTTTATACTAAAGAAACAACTATTAATGGACATACGGATGTCTTTGCAGGAGGTATGCAAGACAACGGTACTTCTATACAAGCAGATAATAATAATGGTTTTTCTGAGGGGAATGATTTTGGATCAGGTGACGGAGCTGGAACAATGTTTTCACAAAACAAAAATAACAAGTATGTAGTATATAATTATGTATACAACAATTCTGTTAGAGTTTTAAACATGAATAATCCCGGAAATGACGGCAGAAGTAGGTGGTGGAGAATATCATCAAATGATGAAAACGAAGGTGATTTTATTAACAAACAAGCTTTAGATTCAAATTTTGGAATAATTTATTCAAATGCTGGTAATGGTAAAGTTAGAGCCTATCACAACTGGGATAATTTTGGTCCTGGTTCACAGGGTGAAATAAAAGACACATACCTAATTGATAATCTAGGATCAAATATCTCTGCGTTAACAGTCTCTCCATTTGAAACACAATCTTCCACTTTATTTGCAGGAAATGACAATGGTGCATTATGGAAAATAACAAATGCTCAAAATCCTACCACTCAAACGAAAGAACAAATAAGATGGGATGAGTTTTCAGGAAGTATTTCTGATATTGAATTTGGAGAAGACGAAAAACACATTTTTGTAACTTTCTATAATTATGGTGTTGAAAGTATTTTTTACAGTGATGATGGTGGTGAAAATTGGTCAAAAAAAGAGGGTAATCTTCCAGACTTGCCAGTATATAATATTTTACAAAGTCCATTAGATAAAGATGAAGTTATAATTGGAACTGAATTAGGAGTTTGGTTTACAAATAATTTTAGTGCTGAAAATCCATCATGGAATCAAGCAAATTCCGGTATGAAAGATGTAAGAGTTACTGATATGGATTTAAGAAAGGGAGATAATAAAGTTTTTATATCGACCTATGGTCTTGGGATTTATTCAGGTATTTTTCAAGATACAGAGCCTACATTTACAATGAATTCAACTACGAAATCTTTAGAAATTTTAGTAGGAGAAAAAAAGAGTTTTGATATTGATTATAAAGTTTATAATAATTTTAATGAAGAAATTATATTTTCTCTTGAGGGTGCACCTGAAAGTTCTAATGTTTTCTATGATCCAGCAAATAAACTTGTTATTAATAGTGATGGTAAATTAAAAGTTGAATTAGAAATTGATCAAAACTCAGATGTTGGTAGTTACAATTTAACCCTAAAAGCAGTTTCAACCAGCAAATCAAGAGAATTAAAAATTGATTTAAAAGTAACATCAGATATTGATAATGATGGTATTTTATATGATGTCGACAATTGTCCAAATACAGCTAATGCTGATCAAGCAGATTTAGATGGTGATGGAATTGGTGATGTTTGCGATGACGACAGAGACGGTGATGGTATATTAAATACTGAAGACACATGTCCAGAATCCACTGTTGGTGTTACAGTTGATGTTACTGGTTGCGAGATTTTCACCCTACCATTAGACAACAACAAGGTGTCAGTAATTAGTGCGAGTTGTATTGGTAATACTGATGGTTCTATTGGCCTTAGTATTGAGGATGCTAGTTATGCTTATTCAGTTTCGATTTCCGGAAAAGACGATCCAATCACACTTGGCGGTGAGACTAAGACAGCTTCAGTGACAGGTCTTGGAACTGGCACTTATACGGTCTGTTTTAAAGTAGACGGACAAGACGCTTACGAGCAGTGCTTTGAAGTTAATATTGGAGAGCCTAAAGCCATAAGCGCGTTTATAGATGTTGATAATGATAATAGAACTACTAGCATACAATTAAGTGGATCCTCTTCTTACAACGTAGAAGTTAATGGTGAGCGCTTTGATGTGAAAGGGGACAGGTTTACAACCAACCTTCCAACAGGGCTTAGTATTATTAAGATTAGCACAGACTTAGATTGTCAAGGTATTATAGAAAGAGAGATCTTTATCTCAGAAGACATATTGTATTACCCTAATCCAACACCAGGAGATGTAAACGTGTATGTAAATGGAGAAGACAGTAAAGTAATGATGAGCGTGTTTAGCTCAAAAGGAGATCTAATCTTTACAAGAGAACAAGAGATACAAACGACAAGAAAAACAGATTTAGACTTAGGTGGTGTTCCAGCAGGTAC
>Ga0233444_10002067_pt1 | contig 21595 bp, 10 predicted proteins | sample SI_124_October20_6_FD_182792 | JGI IMG/M metagenome (GOLD analysis project Ga0233444, IMG submission 182792) | Seawater microbial communities from Saanich Inlet, British Columbia, Canada - SI_124_October2016_10_MG | ecosystem: Environmental > Aquatic > Marine > Inlet | place: Canada: British... | reverse complement strand
TGATACTGTAGAAAAAGAAAATAGATCTTCTGAAAGAGTGAGCTCATAAAGACCTCTTAGTTCGTGATTAACAAAAACTTTTCCATCTGCTTGTTCGTAAAATCTTGTTGATAAATCAAAGCCCTTAACTTTATTTCTAAAATTCCATTTTCCTGATTTTTTTTCTAAAATGCTTAATCCAGAGTAATTGCCTTGTAGAATTAAAGAGGGATTGTTTTCTAAAATTTTGAAATCCCATGTCCCAGGTAAATCAGAAATTGTTTGCTGTATTTCATTATTTTTGATTACAAAAGTGCCCGAATCATGCCCACAAAATAATAGACCGTCAATTTCTTTGAGACTCCAAACTTGGCCATTAGTTCCCTCAACAAACATAAAATTTTCATCAGATTCTCTGAGTTTATAAAAAAGACCTTGATTAGTTCCTAAAAATAAATAATCATTGTAAACCAAAGAAGAATAAACGGTGCCAATGGTGCCTTTAGTGTCATTATAAACAGTAAATTGAGTCGACAAATTAATGAAGCTTATACCAATGTCTAGTCCTAACCATAAATTATTTTGCTGATCTTCAAAAACTGATAAGATAGTATTATTACTAAGCCCATTTTCAAAGTTTAAGTCATATTTCAACTTTCCATCTGAAGTGAGCTGAAAATAGCCTTTAGAAACTGTGCCAAGTACTATGCTGTTATCTGCTAACTTTGTTGTACTGTATATCCTTAAAGAACTTAAATCAATCTTAGTATCTACAGTCCAATTAGATAACTTATCATTTTCCAGAAAATAAAAACCATTTGATTCAGTCAATAAGAGTAGTTTTCCATTGAACTCAAACATTCCAACAAGCTTATTTTTTACAATTCTAGAGTCATCAAGAAAAAGTTCTGTTGATCCATTATTGAATTTGAATAAACCTTTATTTTTTTTATTAAAAAACAAAACCCCGTCTACTACAAAAATATTTGTAATATCATCGTCAGACTCAATAAACGTATATTCGTTTGTATCAATGTTGACTAGATAAATTCTTGAATAGGACTGAAAAACCAACCAATCATCTAGCTTAATTATTTTCCAAAATTGTTCTTCATCCTTTAACTCAATATCTAACATTTTGGGAAGTGAAGTATATTCTAAAACATTTTTATTGTTTATTTTCCAAACACCAAAGTCCATATAACTACCAGAATACACATTGTTGCCAACAGCTTTCACAGATCTGACAATAGAATTGTCTGGGACAGGATATAAACTCCAGTTGACTCCGTCAAATTCTAATAACCCAGAGTTATTTGCGAAATACATAGTTTGATTAGAAGTTTGAGTAATTCCCCAGTTTTGATTTTCAGCCTCATAGAGATCAGGGCCATAAGCCATCAAAGGGGGATGTTCCTGTGCATAAATGCCAAGAAAGTTGAATAGAATTAAAACAAAATATACTATTCTCATATGAAAATAATTCTTTAAGACGATAAAAATAAAGTAAATATATATTTGACGCATTCAAATATAGTACAAAAATTATAATGCTAATTATAACCTTAATAATGTAGGACCGATTTACAGTTTTATGAAAACTTTCAATTTGGTAATGTAATGTCGAATCTCTAGTCCTAGAAATAATTTATATTTGTAGCTAAAAAACAATCTAGCGGGTTACAAATTTGTTTCAGCTATCAATAACACATAAATCAAATAAATTGATCAAAAAAATTTTATTAATTGTTCTGTCAACTTTTCTAGGAGCTGAAATTAATGCTCAATCTGTTAGGATTAATGAAGTGTCAGCATCAAATTCGATATATTTTGATGAAGATGGAGATACCCCTGATTGGATAGAAATTTATAACTACGGATCACAAACTGTTTCAATGAATAACTGGGGATTATCCGACGACGTTTTGGAACTTGACAAATGGATATTTCCAAATGTGTCTTTAGCACCAGAAAGTTATCTATTGTTATGGGCTTCTTCAAAAGACAGGTCTATATCTTATGCTACAACTCTAATTAATCAAGGAGATAATTTTAAATACTTAATCCCTTCTTCTGAGCCCAATGCCAATTGGGTCAATTTAGATTTTGATGACTCTAGCTGGTCACAAGGGGACTCTGGCTTTGGATACGCTGATCAAGATGATGAAACTATAATTCCTTACGGTACAATCTCTGTTTACTTGCGAAAGCCATTTAATATCTCTGACTTAGAGAACTTAAATTCACTTATATTAGATATAGATTATGATGATGCATTTGTAGCTTATCTTAACGGAGTTGAAGTGGCAAGAGCAAATATTAATGGAAACCCTCCCACATATAATTCTGGAGCGATTCAACAACATGAGGCGCTGATGTATAACGGGGGAACTCCAGATCGTTTTGTCATTGCTGATCCTACTAGTTTTTTAATTGAAGGTGAAAATATTTTAACGATTCAAGCTCATAATATTAGTAATACTTCATCAGACTTTACTATAATTCCGTTTTTATCAGCTGTTTTCTCTAGTCCAAATGAGATTGGAACAACTCCACCTGAGATATTACAGCTAAGCTCTAGTGAACTACATACAAACTTTAAGATATCTTCAAATTTAGAAACTATTACTTTAAGTAATTCATCTGGTGAAATAATAGACCAACTTACTGTTGAAAACTTACCTCCAGATACATCTTTGGGGGTTAATGCAAATAATCTTGATCTAGTCATTTATTCTGAGACTACTCCTGGATATCAAAACTCTAATAACTACTTCTCAGGTGCAATTGTTGAATCTGTTACATTTTCAAATAATGGCGGATTTTTAAGTGAATCTATAAGTTTATCTCTCTCAGGAAATTCTAGCGGACAGGTTATTCGATATACAATTGATGCAACAACCCCAACTGAAAATGATTTAATTTACTCTTCTCCCATTCAGATTAGCAATAATTCTATAATAAGGGCTAGAATATTTCAAACGAACTATCTTCCCTCTATTATTTCCAGTAAATCATATGTATTTGATGATGTGCCAGACATTAATACTATTTTTTTAACTACAAATCCTGAAAATTTATTTGATGAAGAAACTGGAATATATGTTTTTGGAGAAACTGGAACCTATGATACTTGGGTGCCTTATTTTGGAGCTAACTTCTGGGAGGACTGGGAACGACCTGTTCATTTCTCATATTACAACAGTGAAACAAATGAAGTTGAATCTGAATTTGATGGAGGTTTAAAGATTTTTGGCGGTTGGAGTCGGGGACAGAACGCACAACGCTCGTTGGCGCTATTTGCTCGAGGACAATATGGGTATTCCAAGTTTGAAGAATCATTTTTTGACGAGCTATCATATAACGATTTTCAATCTCTAGTTCTAAGAAACTCTGGGCAGGACTGGATTCGTTCATCAATAAAAGACGCTACCCTTACAAGTCTCATGCGGGGATCAGGCTTAGATTTTCAAGAGCATAATGCTGTATCAACTTATATAAATGGTGAGTACTGGGGTTTATACAATATGCGAGAAAAAAATAATGAACATATGTTAGCTTCAAAACACAATATTGATGCCGATGAGATTACAATATTAACCAATAATGCTGAAGTTTTAGAGGGTAGTAATACTGATTATAATAACCTAATTAATTATGTAGCTTCAATAGATTTAAGTATTGATGCTAATTTTGAATATGTTAGAGATAGAGTTGACCTTGAAAATTATGCGCTTTACCAAGCTGCTAATATTTATTATAATAATACTGATTGGCCTGGAAATAATATTAAATTCTGGAGCCATCCAAATGGAAAATGGAGATGGATAATGTATGATACGGATTTTGGATTTGGGCCTTGGTGGAACCCAGGTAACTTTTGGGAAGATACCCTTAGTTTTGCACTAGAACCCAATGGGCCAGATTGGCCAAACCCTGCATGGTCTACGTTATTATTTAGAAAATTAACTAGTAATATTGGGTTTAGAAACCTGTTTATTAATAGATATGCTGATGAAATAAACACTCGTTTTTTAGCAGTCAACATAAAAGATCATATTGATATTCTTCACAATAATATAAATTCTGAAATTCCCTACCATTACGAACGTTGGGATAGTGATCCTAACTTAGCTACTTATTATAAGGATGCAATGAGGGAATTTGCCGATCAAAGGCCATTCTATGCAAAAGAGCACATAAAAGCTAAGTTCGATCTCCCAAACTATCATGAACTAACCATTTCCAATTATGATACTAATGAAGGATTTGTAAAAGTTAATAATAACTTGAAAATTCAAGAAAGTTCATGGAAAGGAGATTATTTTGAAACAGTTCCTGTTCAGCTGAAAGCAATTCCAGAAGCAGGGTATGAGTTTTCACATTGGGGTGGTGAATCTAACTCAACAGATGATATTATATATGTGGACTTAACGGATGATGCTGAAGTTATCCCGTACTTCTCTCCAAATAATACTTATGATCTTATTGTTATTAATGAAATTAACTATAATTCTTCAGATGATTCTAATGCAGACGATTGGATAGAGCTTTTCAACCCAAATCCATATCAGATAAATCTTTCACTATGGCAAATCAAGGATAGTGACGAATCACATGTATATGTAATTCCAGAGGGTACTTTTATTGAAGGAGAAGGATTTATTGTGGCTGTTAAAGACACTTCAGACTATCTTTCTGTATTTCCAGACGCAATAAATTATATCGGAAACCTAGGGTTTGGTTTGGGATCGAGTGGAGATAGTGTTCGTCTTTTTGATTCTGATAATATTCTTCAAGATCAGGTGACTTACACTTCAGAAAGTCCATGGCCAAACTGTGCAAATGAAAGCGGATATACTATTGAGCTAATTAGTCCTGAATTAGATAACAGCTTAGCTGAAAATTGGAATTGTATTAATTTAAATGGAAGCCCAAATGCGCCTAACAGTGAGGGATTAAGTGTTCCGTCTAATAAAAAAAACAGCCCTGTTGTGTTTCCAAGCCCAACTAGGTCAATGCTAAATATAACAGGTGAGGCTCAGATTTACAATGTCGCTATATATAATGTTTCAGGTCAAATATTAATTGACAAACAAAAAGTAAATCAAGTAAATGTGAGCTCCTTACCATCTGGAGTTTATTTCATAAAAGTGAATCAAGGAAGTGATCAATACACTCTAAAATTTTTAAAAAATTAACAATTCTTTTAAAAAACAACCTTTGAGTATTAAAAATACTAAAATCGTTATTTGCCTTTTAATAACAATATGTTTGGGCTTTACTTCAAATGCTGATAATGAACTAGGTCAACTTATCCAAAAACTCGATAGTGTAATGCTCGAGCGCGGAAAATACGAGAGGAATATAGAAAATCAGCTGAGTAATTTAAAAAGTCTACTAAATGAACAAAGCTCGTCAATTGAAAATAAGTATTTTTTAATAAATAAAATTATTGAAATTTACGAATACTACAGCTTTGAGGAAGCTCTTAGGTATATTGAGCAAAACCTCCAATATGCAAAGGAGCTTAAAAACAACTATTTGATTGAAGAGTGTAACTTGAAGCTTTCAAAGCTTCTAATATCATCAGGGCGATATAAAGAATCTGTCGATTTGCTAAACCAAATTAATAAAAACTCCTTAGATCCAAATCTGTTAAGTAGTTATTATTCGGACTATAGTGGATTATACAAAAGATTAAGTTTTTATACCCCAGTCAATGAAAACCGCAAAAATTATCTAGAGTTATATGGAGTTTATCGTGACTCCTTAGTTAAAATACTTCCTAAAGATTCTGAGGAATTTTTAAAGTTCTTAGAAAAGCAACAAAGGGACGATGGCCTTTTAAATGCTGCACTAAAAACAAATGATAAGAGGTTGTCCAAAGTAAAAACCGATTCAAAACTATTTGCTCTTATAGCATTTGAGAGATCAATGTCGTACAAGCAACTAGGTGACGTGAAACAGGAGAAAAGGTATTTAATATTGTCCGCTATGGCAGACATAAAAAATGCTGTAAAAGATAATGCTTCAATGACAGAATTAGCAACCATACTGTTTAAAGAAAGAGATTTAGAGAGGGCCTATAAATTCATTAACTTTTCGTTTGAAGATGCTGAAAAATACAACTCACCACTAAGATTCGTTAATATCTCCAATATATTTCCAGTGATTACAAAAGCATATGAAAGTAGTATTGACGTACAAGACACTAAACTGAAGAATCTTTTAATATATATAAGCGTACTAGCTGCCTTTTTATTAGGTTTAGTGATTTTTGTATACAGTCAAATTAAAAAGCTGTCAATAACTAGAAATAACCTAAAACTTGCTAACGATGAACTTCAAAATCTAAATATTAAATTAAGTCAATCTAATGACGACCTGAATAACCTATATGATGAGCTAAGTAAATCGGATAAAGTAAAAGTGAATTCGCTTGGTGTATTTCTTAATTTATATTCAGATTACATAAACAAACTTGAATCATATCGAAAAATGGTAAGAAAACATTTAGTAACCAATAAGGTAAACGATTTGATTAACCTGACAAAATCAAATGAAATCATAAATAGTGAAATCAAAATATTTAATAAAAACTTCGACGAGGCTTTTTTACATATCTACCCCGATTTTGTGGATAAGCTTAATCTACTATTAGAAACAGGATCGAGAGTAAAATATAACTCTAATTCTAAGGAGCTTAGTACCGAAATTAGAATTTTTGCATTAATAAGGCTTGGTATCACAAGTAGTTCTCAAATTTCTAAGATCCTACGCTACTCTGTAAATACAATCTATAACTATCGAGTTAAAGTAAAAAACAATGCAATTGACAGAGAGCATTTTGAATCAAACATAACTAGTATTGTGTAAAATGTGAAGAATTCTTCTCTGATAAAGCTAAAAACATAGATTTTTATTTATATATTATACTCTAATTAATCTACTTTTTGTTTTTCATATAATATTGATTATTAGTAAATTAAAAAATAATATTTAAAATAAATCTATATTAAATCTATATTAATTTTTTTAAAGTGCACATATCATTGATATTTGCAATAATTAAAAAAATGGCTCAATTATTGATTTGAGTATTTAGACTTTCTGAAATTCTTAAAATTTGACAAATGAAACATAAACTACTTTTAATCTCATTAATCATTTCGGGGCTTTTGTACAGTCAAGAAACTATGCACATCGATTTTGATGAATTTAATCCTGGAATAGTTTTTAACAGTTGGAATAGCTCAGCTAGTTTTGCTAAAGTCACTAATCCCGATGTATCAACCGAAAACCCATCCGCTTTTGTAGGACAATTTACTTCAGGTGATGACAATGGAATAGGAATTGGTGTTATAGATCCAACTACTATTTTTACTACACCATTTGACTTGTCCACATTGTCGTACTTTAAAATGAAAGTGTGGTCTTCTGAACCTATAAGTGTTACACTACACATCGAAAACTCTCCAGATTATGGAAATTATATTGAGAGAACAGAAATTGTTACTAGTGAGCAGTTAAATCAATGGGTCGAGCTGACATTTGATTTTTCTGGAGAAAACAATATTTTTATGAATAACATTGTCATTAAGGTGGGTGGAGATTCCACAGAACAAGGCGATAACTATTATTTTGATGACATACTGGGTCCTCCACTTTATGATTCAGCTGCTTATGATTTTTCTCCTAGTGATAATGCTACAGAAGTATCAGTAGGAGCCAATATGATTATAACTACAAATGATGTATTCACGGCAGCACAAGGAGCCAACATAAGTGATATAAACCAAGTAGTTAGTTTGCGTCAGGGAGGCATAAATGGTGAGGAAATTCCTTTTACAGCTTCTATAAATGGAGGCAACAACGAAATTACTATTGATCCTACAAACAGTCTAGATTTCACAACTTCCTATTGGTACGGGGTTATTGACGATCAAATATTCCATGCAAATGGTGCTTCGGTAACTGGTGTAAATGCAATATTTACAACAAAAGACCCTGTCGAAGGAGATATTAATGTGATGCTATTTGATTTTGACACTGTAAATCAAGATCTTGATTTTGTAAGTTGGGGAGGGACGGGCTTTAGTAAGGTTTCTAACCCAGACCCTACAGGAATTAACACCTCAGCTAATGTTGGACAGTACACTCATGCGGGGAATGATTCAGGTTTAGAAAATGATTTAGTAAATGGAGCTACTCCTTTGGATGCTCCAGACTTTTCAGAAACTCCATTTATAAAAGTTAAAGTCTGGGTTGAGAGACCCGTTGATGTTATGGTTAGGATTCAAAATTATCCAGATTACGGACAAGGTTTTGATCAGACAATTTCCGTAACTGAAGTAAATCAATGGGTACAGTTAATATATAATTTTGGATCAGTAACTGCCACAAATTATGATAGAGCTCAGATCTATTTTGATAGAAATCAAACTGGAGGAACTGAAGTTGGAGACACATACTACTTTGACGATTATGAAAAAAGTAACGTTGCTCCACAAGCAGAGCTCACATTAACCCCCGAAGAAGGATCTACCGGAATTCCATTAGCATCTGGAATGTCTGTCGTTTCAAACTTAGCATTTGAAAACCTAGACGGAACTACCATTACAGAAATCAATTCAATAGTTGAACTAAGAGAAAATAATGCCAGTGGCACTTTAATCCCCTCAATAGTTTCTATTTCTGAAGACAAAACACATATTGATATTGTCCCTTCTTCGCTTTTAAGCCCAAATACCACATACTGGTATGGAGTTTTAGAAAACATGATTCAATTTGAAAATGGTGAAACCGTAACTGGTGCTACAGCAAGTTTCACAACTACAACAGAGTCTATTGAAATGGTTGTTTTTGAAGATTTTGATGGTATCTCATTAAGTACTGTTTCAGAAACCATGGGAGACCCACCAGGGTCTTATGTTCTTTCTTTAGACCCAAACGATGTAACCAATGGTGTTCAGCAATGGGACAAAGGAGATACATGGTGGGGATGGGAACGTATTCACATGGAAATGATTAATCCATTTGACATGGCTCAGCATGATCTTTTTTCTGTGCGTGTTTACTCTCCTGTTCAGACCGAAATGATGTTAAAATTAGCTGATGCTAGAGACGATGGAGATCAAAACGGATTTATCGAAATACGCCAAGATATTGTATTAACTAATCAATGGCAAACCCTGTATTTTGATATGTCTGATATTGCAGATGGAGTAAGTTTCAGTCATTTGTTTATTTTCATAGGGCCTGGCGATCCAAATGTTACCGGCACTTTTTATATTGATAATATTGAAGGGCCTGGATTACAAAACACAGCTGGGCTGGATGAACTGAACCCAACTGATTTTAGCATGTATCCAAACCCTAGCTCTGATATTGTATTTTTCAGGAACCTAAACAGAATAACTACTGTCAAAATCTATGATATAAATATGAGACTAGTTAAGTCAGAGTCTATAGATTCAAATCAAATTTTAATAGAAGACTTAAACACTGGAATCTATTTTGTTGAAGTTGACGGACATGTTAAAAAACTAATTAAGAGGTGAATTATATTGCCTTATTTAAGATACTAAACCAAACTAATGATACTAACTAAAAATAAATCACTTAAAATACTATCTGTATTTTTTGCTGTTTTCATGTCTTCATATTCTTATGGACAATCAATGATAGTTAAAGGTAAAGTTGTCGATGAAAAAGGGGTTCCCTTAATTGGTGTTACAATAATTGAAGAAGGAATTAACAATGGAGCCGCCACTGACTTTGATGGGAACTACGCTTTAAATGTAAAATCACCAGAAGCAAGCCTAACTATTTCATACATTGGTTTTAAAACTCAAGTAATAGCCATTAATGGAGAATCTACAGTTAATATTATTATGGTTGAAGATCTTGAATCATTGGAAGAGGTTCAAGTAGTTGCATTTTCAAAACAGAAAAAAAATAGTGTTATTGGATCGATTTCGACGGTTAAAGCCTCTGAACTAAAAATCCCATCTTCAAATTTAACAACTGCCTTTGCAGGTAAAATTGCTGGGCTTATCTCATACCAACGTTCTGGGGAACCTGGAGCAGATAATGCTGAGTTTTTTATTCGCGGAGTAACAACGTTTGGTTATAAAAATAATCCATTAATCCTACTTGACGGACTAGAAATTACGACTGAAGACCTAGCACGTTTAGAACCCGATAATGTTGCTACATTTTCTATAATGAAAGATGCAACAGCGACATCGTTATACGGAGCACGTGGAGCAAATGGAGTCATTTTAGTTACCACCAAAGAAGGAAAAAAGGGTAAAGCACGTATTTCATTTAGATATGAAAACAACTTCTCTGCGCCTTCAAAAATCCCAAGTTTTCTGGGTGCAGTTGACTACATGAGAATGTATAATCAAGCCCAAAGAATGCGGGATCAATCAGCATTACTAAAGTACTCCATACAACAGATTACTGGAACAGAACAAGGATTAAACCCTGAATTATATCCCGATGTAAATTGGCACGATGAATTGTTTAATGATTTTGCATTAAATAAAAAAGTTAATTTAAATATCTCAGGTGGTGGAGACGTCGCCCAATACTATTTGTCAGTGTCACATGCAAATGAAAATGGATTGTTAAAAGTAGACCCCCTAAGTAACTTTAATAATAATATTGAAATTAAGCGCTCCAACTTGAGAGCGAATATTAATGTCAATCTAAGTAAAACTACAGAAATAGCTGTTAAATATTATTCTTTGTTTGAACGTTACAATGGCCCTATTGATAATGCTACTAGGATTTTTGAAATGGTAGCAGACGCCAATCCTGCTAACTTTCCAAAAACATTCACACCGGACCAAAATACAATGAATTTAAGTCATACGCTTTTTGGAAATAAAGGAAATGGTGGCTATCCCAATCCGTACGCAGAAATGGTAAAAGGATATAAAGATCGTTTCAAAAACACCACATTAGCGCAGTTTGAATTAAAACAAGACTTGTCGTTCATTACAGAGGGGTTGAAGATTAGAGGAATGGGGTCGGTAAGAACCTACTCAATGAATCAAAATGATAGAAGTTTTACACCTTTCTTTTATGGAATTGGACAACTGGAAACAGATTTGGGAATATCAAATTATTTGTATCAAATTCAAGAAGGAACCGAATTTTTAAACAACCCAAACATTGAAAACGAGACTAACAGTAACTTTTATTATCAACTAGTTACTGAATATAATCGGACATTTAATGAAAAACACGAGGTTGGGGGGCTTTTAGTAGCTAATGCTTCTGAAGCTTTAAATACCATCGGAGGAGGTACTGCATTTACAACATTGCCATCAAGAAATATGGGGGTTTCTGGCCGAGCATCTTACAATTACGATAGTCGATTTTTTGCGGAATTTAATTTTGGATACAACGGATCTGAAAAGTTCGCAAAAGAAAATCGATTTGGATTTTTTCCTTCAGCGGGATTTGGATGGATAATTTCTAATGAAGATTTTTTTGAAAAAAACTTTCCATCAGTTAACTTATTCAAGCTCAGATATACATATGGTCTTGTAGGTAATGATGGTATCTCTGGGGCTGAAGATAGATTTTTCTATCTGTCAGAAGTCAATCTAAACAACGGTGGTACGGGTTACAACTGGGGAATTAACTATAACAACTACTACAACGGATACAACATCAACCGTTACGACAATGAAAGTGTTACCTGGGAGGTAGCTGAAAAAGCAAATTATGGTCTTGAAGTTGGTTTATTTAACAAGTTAACTGTTCTAGCAGAATACTTTGAAGAACATAGAAAGAATATTTACATGGAACGCCAGTACATTCCAGAAACTATGGGGCTAACAACCTCAATAAATAGTAACATTGGAGAGGTAAAGGCCAAAGGTATTGATGTTTCTGTTGATTACAACCACGCCTTTTCGGGGGACTTCTACATCACTGCACGGGGAAACTTTACTTACAGCACCAACGAAATTTTAGTAAATGGTGAGCCTGAGTACCAAAATCAAAATTTGAGTAGAATTGGACAACCTATCAATCAGCAATGGGGGTATATAGCAGAGCGGTTATTTATTGATGAAGAAGACATCGCTAACTCCCCAGAGCAATTTAATGGATTTGGATCAACAAATACCTACTTACCAGGCGATATCAAATATAAAGATGTTAATCAAGATGGGGTAATTAACCAACTCGATCAAGCGCCAATTGGTAAACCATATGTTCCAGAAATTGTGTATGGGTTTGGATTTTCTGCAGGTTACAAAGCATTTGACTTTTCAATTTTTATGCAAGGAGCTGCTAGAACTTCTTTTCTAATTGAACCTGCTAAAGTGTCTCCATTTGTTAACGAACGTAATGCGCTAGATATTATAGCAAATAACTATTGGTCTGAAAATAACCCAGACCCCAACGCATTTTGGCCTCGTCTATCTGTAAGCCCCGTTGAAAATAACGAAAAGCCTTCCACGTGGTGGCTGAGGGATGGAGATTTCTTACGTCTTAAAAGTATAGAGGTTGGGTATACATTTCCTGAAACTGAAACAGGCTTTTTCTCAAACTTAAATGCTCGTGTTTATTGTACTGGATTAAACCTTTTAAATTTTGCTAAATTTGATTTATGGGATCCAGAAATGGCTGGAAATGGGCTCGGCTACCCGCCTCAAAGAGTTCTTAATTTAGGAGTACAATTAAAATTTTAAAACCAAAATAAAATGATTTTAAAAAACAATATTTTTTATATTTTCTTTATAGGATTTTTAGCCCTTACAGGATGTGAAGACTATTTAGACATTGTCCCTGACGGAACTCAAGAGCTTAGCTTACTTTTTAACAGAAAAGAAACGGCTTATAACGCCCTGGCCAATTGTTACAGCTATTTACCAAAGAATGACGGCGTTTACTCCTCTTATGTTTTAGCTAGCGATGAGCTGACTACTCCGGTTGACAAAGAAACAAACGCCATCAAGATGATGAAAGGGCAACTTAACAACTCAAGCAGTCTTAATAACGGTAAACCAATAATGAGTTATTGGTCAGGATATTCTGCGAACGGTTCCTCCCAAGAATCATTATGGGAAGCTATTAGAAGTTGCAACACTTTAATAGAAAATATTGATCTGGTTGTTGACATGACTCAACAAGAAAAAAATTCTTGGAAAGCTGAAGCTAAATTTTTAAAGGCAAATTTTCACTTTATTTTACTAAACTATTACGGACCAATCCCTATTGTTGACACTAATCTGCCTATTTCAGCCTCAGACGAAGCTGTTCGTGTAGAACGTCAAACTGTTGACTATTGTATAAATTATATTGTATCAACAATTGATGAATCTATTGCTGATCTTCCAGAGCGAGTGTTAGGTAGTAATGATATTGGCCGAGTGGATCAGGTAATTGCAAAGGCTATAAAATCACGTGTTTTATTATACGCGGCTAGCCCGCTATTTAACGGTAACAGTAACTTCTATTCAGGATTTGTTAATGAACAAGGAGAGCATTTTTTCAACCAAACTGAGGATAATTTGAAGTGGCAGTTAGCTGCAGATGCCGCAGATGATGCTATTCAGGCTGCTATTGGGCAAGGAGTTTCTATGTACTATTATAACGGAGATGTCCCATTATATGATGAGCAAAATTGGCAATATGAATTTATCCGAGATCAATACGACAATCGATTTGTAATTGCAGATCCTTGGAATTCTGAATTAATTTGGGGAAGTTCAAACCCTGTAACTGGTGGAAACTGGTGGCAACTCCAAGCATCCTCACTAATGAAAGACCCTAGTTCTAGCTCAGTTGAAGCTGCATGGCAGTGGGTTGCCCCAACCTTAAGAATGGCAGAGCTTTACTATACTAAAAATGGTTTACCAATTAGTGAAGATTTGAGTTTTGATTATTCTCAAAGGTATTCAGTCCAAAATATTGCATTTAATCAACGTTTTTATGCACAGTATGGGAATAGAACTGCTAAACTAAATCTGAATAGAGAGCCGCGTTTTTACTCCTCTTTAGGCTTTGACAGAGGGATTATGCGCTCGTGGGGTGGATTATGGCAATTAAAAATGAGATATGATGAGGCCCACGGAAGATTTGGGTTTACAAGTGATTATTTAACATCCGGTTATTCTTTGAAAAAACTTGTTCATCCAGACTCCGAAGGAGACGCATACAATAAAATTGTTCCATATCCATGGCCAATTATTCGACTTTCTGAACTTTACTTAAATTATGCTGAGGCTTTAAACGAGGCAAATGGACCAAGTCAGCAAGTCTATGATGCATTAAACAACGTAAGAGATCGAGCTGGGATCCCTACAGTTGAACAAGCCTGGAGTGATGGTACATTAGCTGCTAATCCAGGGAAACACACCAATGTTGAAGGACTAAGAGAGATTATTCAACAAGAGCGTTTGATTGAATTGGCATTTGAAGGTCATCGTTATAATGATTTGAGACGCTGGAAAATTGCTGAAGATTACCTCAGCATGCCTGTTAGAGGGTGGTCAGTTGACGAATCCTCAGAAGCTAATTTTTATAACTTGAGAGATATTGGTATTCGTTCCTTTTCTTCTCCTCGTGATTATTTACATCCAATTAGTTTTGATGAAATATCTATTAATCCAAGCCTTATACAAAACCCAGGCTGGTAACTATTTAAAATTATTAAAATGAAAAAGACTTTTATTTTATTTTCAACACTAATGTTCTGCATTATAACATTATCTCTTTCCTGTTCACAAACAGATGACGGGGACACAACACCACCAGGGAAACTCAGTGTAATCTCAACTACTCCTACCAATGGTGGAGGAATTATTACATATGAATTACCTGATGACTTAGATATATTATATGTAACTGCTGAATATACAAATTCAAACGGAGAGAAAATTAGTCGTGTTTCTAGCAAATATAATACTGATATTGAGGTTTCAGGACTTAATCAAACAACTCCAATTACCATACAACTTTATGTAGTTGATGAAAGCTACAACAGGTCAATTCCTGTGGAGGTTGAATTCATACCACTTCCATCATTTATTTATCTAGTTCAAGAAAGCATAGAAATTGTACCAGATTTGGGAGGAGTGAAAATATCATGGGATAACATAGAATCAAAAACTGTTTTTGTGTTTTTACATATCACAAGCGCAGGTGAAGAAGAGGTAAGAATTTTATCTTCAAATAATGAAGAAGAAACGCGTTTTGTTCGTGGTCTTGAGTCTTCAGAAATGAATTTTTCTACTAGAATTGAGGATTTTGAAGGAAATACAACAACTCTTGAAGATAAAGGGGATTTCACCCCTTTATTTGAACAAGAAATAGATAAGTCAACTTGGAGTTTAGTAAGTAATTTATCTGTAGACGGAAATGCTTGGGAAGGTGAAACGACAAACTTCTGGGATAATGTCGTTGATACTGCTGCCAGTGGAAATGATGATAGCTACTTTATAATATGGAGGGATCAAAATGGCGGAAGCCTCAATTGGCCACTTGATATTGTAGTTGACATGAATAAAAATGTTAAAATCCACCGCTTTACGGTTTGGCAACGCGCATACTGGTATAATGGCCCAGACGATCTCCCTTATTATTTTCAAGAGGAAAACATAAAACAATTTGATCTTTACTCAAGTAATGATGCGCAAGAATGGACTTTTTTAGGGTCTTATGACATAGGGGATCCAAGAGACGGTGATGGGAATATTCCTAACGCTAGTTTAGAAACTGCAGCTTTAGGTCATGATTTTGAGCTTGAGGGGGTCTCTGAAGCATTTAGGTATCTTAAAATCTCGATCACTGGTAATTATGGAAGTGAGACTTATGTTCATGGATCGGAAATCACTCTTTTTGGATTAGATAACCTGTAGTAATGAGAATGAAAAAATTAATAATAATTCTGTTAATAGCCAGTTACTTGAGTCCATTGTATGGCCAAAATATTAGAGCACTTGGAACTACTATCGTAGATGAAAACCAGGATGAAGTTTTACTTCGTGGGGTAGGATTAGGGGGGTGGATGCTTCAAGAGGGTTACATGATGAATTCCAATGGAGGCGCAGATACCCAACATGAATTTAAAGAAAAGCTTAACTTATTAGTTGGAGCTGATAATACCAATCAGTTTTACCAAAACTGGCTGGATAATTTTATCACAGAACAAGATATTAATGCCATTGCAGATTGGGGATTTAACTCTGTAAGAGTAGCACTACATTATAATTTATTGACACTACCCATTGAAGAAGAACCTGTTGAAGGAGATAACACATGGCTTGAATCAGGTTTTGAAAGAATCGATGAATTAATGAGTTGGTGCTCTGCTAATAACATATATTTAATTTTAGACCTTCATGCTGCACCAGGCGGACAAGGTTCAGATGCCGCTATTTCTGATTATGATCCTGATAAGCCTTCGCTGTGGGAAAGTGAATTAAATAGAGATAAAACAGTTGCTCTTTGGGGACAATTAGCAGACCGCTACAAAGATGAACCTTGGATGGGTGGTTATGGGTTATTAAATGAAGTTAATTGGTGGCCTCTAGACGGTTCTGTTTTGAGAGCCTTCTATATCGAAACCACGCAAGCAATAAGAGCAGTAGATCAAAATCATATCATTTTTATTGGGGGTAATTCTTGGTCAAATGACTTTAGTGGACTGACGCCTCCGTGGGATTCAAATCTTGTTTACGAATTTCATAAGTATTGGAGCTACAATGACACCGAATCTATTCAGTGGGTTCTAGACATGCAGAACCAACACAACATTCCCCTTTGGTGTGGTGAGACAGGTGAAAATTCGAATGTTTGGTATAAAGACGCTATGAGCTTGTATGAAACTAACAATATTGGGTGGTCGTGTTGGCCTTACAAGCGAATTGCGACTACTGTTGCTCCTTATTCAGTCTCGTCAAACCCAAATTATGAAGCTATTATTAATTTTTGGAAAGGAGAAGGACCTGAGCCAAGTGTCGCTAGCGCCATGGCTGGACTTAACCAATTAACGGATGACATACTGTTAGAGAATACTACATTTTACAAAGATGTTGTTGATGCTTACTTAAGACAGCCCCAGGACAACACGTCCATTCCTTATACAGAACATACAATACCAGGACTAGTTTACTTATCAGACTATGACCTAGGAACAAATGGAATTGCATACTATGACCAAGATGTCGCAAATTACTCACTGTCAACCGACCAATATGAAGCATGGAACAGAGGATGGGCTTACAGGAATGATGGAGTTGACATACAAGAAAATTCAGATACAAATAATAGTAACGGACTACATCTCTCGTTTATCGAAAAAGATGAATGGGTAAATTATACAGTTAATGTGCTAGAGTCAGGCTTCTATAACATAGACTTAAGATATGCAACAACACAGTCAGGTGGACAAATTAAATATTTGATAGACGGAAACGATATTTCTGAACAAATAATACTGTCAAATACTGGAGGATGGAACAATTTCACAAATCATAGTACCAACAATATTTTTATTGGAGAAGGGGTTCAAACTTTTCAGATTCTCGTAACTGGTACGATCGGTTTTAACATGAGTAGCCTTAATTTCTCAATATCTAATGACCCAATTCCCGCAATGCAAGCTATGAGTGCTATTACAGTAGCTGATGAACGCTCCGTTAATCTTGCCTTGAACCATCCTTTACCAGCTCAAACAATTGATGTCTCCAGTTTTGAATTTTTAGTGAATGAGGAAGTTTATAATATTGAGTCGATTGAAATTGATCCATCAAATAGTCTAGTTTTAATAATTACCTTAAGTGATTACTTGCATTACCAAGATAATATAAAGATCAATCATACGGGCGGAGTAATAAATTCAGACTACAATTCTGTCTTAGGAGCTTTAATTGACTTTCCTGTTGAAAATAATCTTGAGGAACGCTTCTATATCCCAGGTCTAATTCAAGCAGAGAGCTTCACAAACCAGTCTGGGCTTGTTACCGAAAATACAACTGATACTGGAGGAGGATTAAATATTGGATATACTGATTTAAACGACTACGCTGAATACCCTGTGTTTATTAGTCAATCTGGAATCTACGACTTGAATCTAAGAGTTGCAGCCCAATGGCAATCTGGGCAAATTGAAATTTCATTGATTGAAAATGGAACAAGTGAAATTCTAGGCTTATTTAATTTACCTGTAACTGGAGGCTGGCAATCTTGGGTTACTAGCAGCAATGAGGTTGATTTAGTGGCTGGTGTTTACACCTTAAAAGTTAGGGTTGCTCAACCAGGATTTAACTTCAATTGGATGGAGCTTTTGTACTCAGATAGTAACCTTAGTACTAATATAGTGGAGGTAATAAAACCCTATATTTCATTATATCCAAATCCTGTTAATTCATCATTAACTGTAAAAACAACGCAGAATAACATAATCGATAGTATAACTCTGTTTGATATTTCTGGTCGAATTATTTTAGTAAAAAAAGGTGTCAACTCAATATCAGAAAAAATCAATTTATCTAGCTTTTCAAAGGGATCTTACTATGCGAAAATCAATACACGTTCAGGCGAGGTTACTAAAAAAATAATAAAACACTAACTAATTTATAATAATTGAAATGAATCTTAGAGCCCTACTTCTCTTCGCTGTATTGTGTGTCAGCTGTTCCAAAGGCAATAACACAAACTCTGCTAAATATACAACTGAGGATAAAGTTGCAATTATTTATACAACCGATTCGAATACAACAGATAGATTAAAAATTACAGACACTAAAAAGTTTGAAAAACTAGATCAACCCTTTGAATACGAAATTTCTGTTTTTGTAAATCCATCTAAAAAATTTCAATCTTTTATAGGGATTGGTGGAGCTATCACGGATGCTTCAGCTGAGGTATTTGCAAAACTCCCTGCAGAAAAGCAGAATGAAATTCTCAAAGCCTATTATGACTCAAGTGAAGGAATTGGTTATTCATTATTAAGAACTCCTATTCATAGTGCAGATTTTAGTAGTGAAACATTTACTTATGTCTCGAATGAAGATAAAGCGTTAAATAGTTTTTCTATTGAACACGATAGACAATTTCGAATTCCGCTTATTAAAAAAGCTTTAAAAGCAGCCGGTGGTAGCCTATTAACTTATGCTAGTCCATGGAGCCCTCCAGCATTTATGAAAGACAGTAAAAATATGCTTAGAGGAGGAAAATTACTTCCAGAATATTATGAATCTTGGGCGCTTTATTATACAAAATTCATAAAAGCCTACGAAGCTGAGGGAATGCCTATCTGGGGGATTACTATACAGAATGAGCCTATGGCAGTTCAGCGCTGGGAGTCATGTATATATACTGCTGAAGAGGAACGAGATTTCTTAAAAAATCACTTAGGTCCTACAATGGAGCGTGAAGGTTTAAGAGACAAAAAGATTATTGTTTGGGATCATAATAGAGATTTAATCAGTAATCGTGCAAATACCATCTTTGATGATCCAGAAGCGTCTAAATATGCGTGGGGAATTGGATTTCATTGGTATGAACGTTGGGCTGGTGGCAAATCAATGTTTGATAACTTAAAAAATGTAACAGAATCGTATCCAGATAAAAAGCTATTATTTACAGAGGGATGTATAGAGGCTTTTGATGCTGAAAAGTACCAGTTTTGGCCTAACGCGGAACGATATGGGTCTTCGATGATTAATGATTTTAATAGCGGAACTGTTGGATGGACAGATTGGAATATTTTGTTAGACCAAAATGGAGGTCCTAATCATGTAGGTAATTTCTGTTTTGCTCCTATTCACGCAGATATTAATACTAAAGAAGTTGTAATGACTCCATCTTACTATTATATTGGCCATTTTTCAAAATTTATTAAGCCAGGAGCAAAACGCATTAGTACTGTTTCCAGCAGAAGTCATTTATTAAGTACGTCTTTTATGAACGAGGATGGAAGCATTGCCACTATCGTTATGAACGAGACTGATCAAAACATTGATTATAAAATATATATAGGTATGAATGGTTTTGAACAGTTAATTCCTTCACATTCAATACAAACCATAGTCTACTAATCTAGTATATTATTAAAATCCCATTAATAATACAGGGCTAACGGAAACCTTCTGTTTTTGACTGCAAGTGAATCCATTCAAGAAAATTGTTTTCATTAAATGCATTGTTCCAGCTATCGTGTCCAACATTTTCATATAATGTTAATCTTGGGCTGCCACCTGAACTAATAATTGCCTTAGCCATCTTAAGAGAATATTCTGGTTTAACTATTTTATCGTTAGAGCCATGAAATATCCAAAGGCGAACTTTTGTAGCGTATAATTTAGATAATCCAGCGTTCCCATTACCACAAATCGGAGTTGCTGCAGCAAACATATCAGGCCTTCTGTGAAGTATCTCGAACGTTCCCATTCCTCCCATTGATAATCCACTTATATACACTCTTTGCTTGTTAACCTGTTTTTTTTCAATAAATTGATCCATAAATTTTATAACAAGATCTAGGGCTTTGTTTGGTGGGTTAATTTCTTTGTTTTCTGGAAAGTAGTCATCTTTATTGTCCCATAGATCAGTAGCTAAACTTGGCCATCTGTCATTACTAGGGCATTGAGGGAAAATTACCCAAGAGTTATATTTTAACCTATTCTCTTTTTTTAAAAAAAGTTTTGCTCCATGAACTAATTGAGATTTATTGTCGTCACCTCTTTCTCCGGCTCCGTGCAAAAATAAGTGAACAGGGTATTTCTTGCTAGGATCGTAATTTAAAGGTTTCAGAATTCTGTAATTAAGAGTGTCATTTTTTAAAACGTAAAATTTACTCTCATATAATTTTAAATCTTGAGAGTTTGAGTTATTAAAAATAAAAAGTGAAAGAAAAAGAAAGAAAAACCTCATACTATTTATTGATTATAATTAAATTTTAGGTGAATTCATCATTTTAGACAAGTCTTGTAAAACACCTCAAATATAAAATAAAAAATCCGCAAGACTTTGTTGACAAAGTCATTACGGATTTTTAGTACACTCTATTGATTTGTTTTCGAACCAAACCATCGATATATTCAAAAAGTTGGCTGCGCAAAATTTTTATTAAGACCTCAATCGAAAAAAAAATATTCCCAAGAATAAAAGTTATTGTTGGGAATAATATTACACTATATTGACCTTTTTTCAAAACAAAACATCAATTTATTTAGAAAATTAGCTACTCATGATTCGAGATAAACTATCAATTTTTAAGCTGCTACATAGAAATTCGTTGAATCAAAAAATCTTTATGGGAACTGAGAAAGGATTACTTTGTGATCCTGTATACTGTAGTTCTGGATCATTTAAAAATATCCTGATGAATAAATTCCTATTTATATGTTTATTCACTCCAATATGCTTTTCTCAAAGAAACTATATTCCATCAAAAAATAATATTTAAGCAAGATAGTAATTTCAAGAAGCAAAATATAGATTATTTATTGGGGTATTAATACTATGTTAGTTGATGAAGAGTGGGTAATGGTCAAACCTTTTTTGGGCTCAGAGAGTTCTATATTTATAAATTCGGTATCTTTTGATTGGTTGCATTTTGAGCTAGAAACAAATTAAT
>Ga0233444_10002066_pt1 | contig 21619 bp, 18 predicted proteins | sample SI_124_October20_6_FD_182792 | JGI IMG/M metagenome (GOLD analysis project Ga0233444, IMG submission 182792) | Seawater microbial communities from Saanich Inlet, British Columbia, Canada - SI_124_October2016_10_MG | ecosystem: Environmental > Aquatic > Marine > Inlet | place: Canada: British... | reverse complement strand
AATGCCAAGAAGATGGAACGATGCAATAGAAAAGTTTTCAGAAGATACTATCCAAACTTACGGAATATCTCCTTGGAATATTCAGCTAATGCTTTACAAATTAACTACTGCATTTAAGGAAAAGAATATATCTAGAATTCTAAAATATTCTGCCGAAATAGGACACTATATTTCAGATGCGCATGTCCCACTTCATGCTACTGAAAACTATAACGGACAATTTACCAACCAAAAAGGCATTCATGGCTTTTGGGAATCTAGAGTGCCAGAACTTTTTTTTCAAGAATATGATTTAATTACTGGAAAAGCAGAATACATTAACAAGCCTTTGGAGACAACTTGGGGATTCATTCAAGAAAGCTATTTTGCTGTAGACTCTGTTCTGTCAATTGAAAAAGAAATAACCGAACAATGGCCTGATGATAGAAAATATTCTTTTGAAAAAAGAGGTCGGGTAACAATGAAGGTATACAGTAGAGATTTTAGCAAAGAATACACCAACAGACTAAACAACATGCAAGAACGAAGACTCAAAGCTTCCATAAAAGCAGTTGGTTCTTTTTGGTATACAGCATGGATTAACGCAGGACAACCAGATCTAAATGATTTAGCAGTTAATAATGCACCTGTAAAGAAAGAAACCGAGTTTAAAATTGATAAGAATCTAAAAAACAAAAGACAACACAGCAACTAAATCATTTCTTTTTCTTTCTTTTTTTCTCTTTCCTATTTTGTTTTAATGCTTTCCTGGCTTCATCTGTTAAAGGAACTCTTTTATAATAAGTCATCTTTCCAGAATCTATTAAACCAATGGCTCTTTCCATTAGCAAGTCCTCATTTTCGGAATCGTATTCTCGTTTTAAATCTTGGCCGTTAACCAAACATAATGCTTGAAACCAAAAAGCTGTTCCTCCTCCGCGATACTTTTGAATAATTTCAAAGGTTGTCAAACCAGTAGACCTATAAATCATCTTCATTAGATAAACTCCTCTTTTAATGGACATTTCCTTAATCTCATTTCCAAATTCTTTTTTTAATGTTTTATTGCAACTAGACAAATATTTTTTCCTAGAATATTTTCCTTTAATTTTACTCAAAGAATCCTCAAAAGTGGTCAACATGGCAGAGCAAATCTTAGCATAATCGTATACACTTTTTACATAAAATTTAGTTCTATTCCACTTTTTAACAAAATCAGCACTAGAAGCTGTAATTTCCAAATCGGGAAGATATTGACCGAAAAGAACAGAATCTTTGTTTTCTAAACCTAAGTTTTGAGAAGTAATACTCAAATTAAGTAAAGAAAAAATTAAAATAATATAAAACTTCATTCCTCCAATTTATTAATTGTAATTGACTATGAAATTAAGTTTTAATAAATTTTAACTTATTAAAGCTTAAATTTGTATCAATGAAAACAGTATTTGCAGTAATTACGTTATTTATAGTTAGCCCTCTACATTCTCAAATTGAGGCTCTTTTTGATTTGAAGAAATTTCATTCTTCTGAAAGCAACTATATTGAAACATATTTATTTATCTATGGAAATACTCTTTTTGAAAATCAAGACTCTAATTTCAATAACAAAGGGGTTGAAGTACTCCAGTATATTGAAAACGAAAAAAAACAGATAATTGCTCACGAAAAATACATAATTAAAGAACAATCTGATTATGTAGAAAAGGAAGGGATTATCGACTTACAAAGGTTTTCTGTTTCAAATGGTAAATTCACCATTTTTTTAGAAATAAAGGATATTAACGACACAAATAACACAGAAAAATACCAAGAAGAATTCTCAATTTTTGATTCTAACGAACCTTATTTTTCAGATTTAGAGCTATTGGATAGTTACTGGAAAGAATTGGAAGGGGAAAACAATAAAAGTGAACTTACTAAGTCTGGTTACCATATGGTTCCATTAGTTACCAATTACTTCGGAGACGAATTTGAAAAACTTGCTTATTATTTAGAAATATACAATATGAATAATATTGATAGCTCTGAATCTTTATTGCTAAAACAATTTATAAGAATTAAGGGAACTGATAAAATAGCGGGTCAGTACAATAAAATTAAAAAAGTACCTACTCTTGAAATATATCCAGTTTTAAATGTTTTTGATATAAATAATTTACCTACTGGAAATTACGAGCTATGTATTCAACTAAAAGATAGAAAAAACGAGCTTCTCTGCGAAAGAATAATTGATTTTCAAAGAACAAATCTAAAAAACAGCATGAAACTAGACAGATTAAATGCAGTTCAAATCCATAATACATTTGTTTCTAAAATACCTATAGATTCACTTACTGAATCCATTAATTGTTTATCACCAATTGCTACTAGATTAGAATTAAACATAATTGATAAAAAAAATAAAAACATAAGTGATACTTTAAAAAGACAGTTCTTATATAGTTTTTGGTTGAACAGACAACCTCAAAATCCAGAGTTAGGATGGCTAAAATACAAGGGAGAAGTTAAAAAAAGCGATCAGCTTTTTTCAACTAAAGTTAGAAGAGGTTATGAAACCGATATGGGAAGAACATTTCTTAAATACGGCCCACCTAACACAATCACAGACAGGCCAAACGAACCAAGTGCATACCCATACCAAATATGGCATTATTATAAGATTGGAAAGTTTAATAATAAAAGGTTTATTTTTTATATGCCCGATTTAGGATCTAACGAGTACACAATACTTCATTCCACACTTCAGGGAGAATATTTTAATAGAAATTGGAAAACAGATTTACACAGAAGAAATACACCTGGAAGAAGTGTTGATAATATGCAAAACCCCAACGATAGCCAGTGGGGAAGTAATAGCAATACTTTCTTTGTAAATCCTTAAGAGATAGAAACTGCAGTAGTCATATTGAATTTTAATGGAAAAAATTGGCTTGAAAAGTTTATTCCAACATTCATTACCCATTCTGAAAAAGATGCTGATATTTATGTTATAGACAATGGATCATCAGACGATTCTTTATCCTATTTAAAAAATAATTTCCCTTCAATAAAAACCATTCCTTTAGAAAAAAACCTTGGATTTGCAGGTGGATATAATGAAGGTTTGAAGAAAATTAATGCAGAATTCTTTATTATCGTAAATTCAGATATAGAAGTTACTAAAAACTGGATTCCTCCTTTAATTAAAGTTCTAAAAAACAATACAAATATATCTGCTGTTCAACCTAAGATTAAATCTTATAACAACAAAGATTATTTTGAGTACGCTGGAGCTGCTGGTGGTTTTATAGACGCACTCGCCTACCCTTTTTGTAGAGGAAGAGTTTTCGACAATGCAGAATTAGATAAAAAACAGTACGATACTTATTCGGAAATATTCTGGTCTTCAGGCGCATGTATGGTTATCAAGTCCAAAGATTTTAAGGATGTAGGTGGGTTTGATAAGGATTTTTTTGCGCATATGGAAGAAATTGATCTTTGTTGGCGATTAAAAAATTTAGGTAAAAATATATTTTACACTAGTGAATCTACTGTTTATCATTTTGGAGGAGGAACTTTAAAATATAGCTCACCAAAAAAAACTTACTTGAATTATAGAAATAATTTATGGATGATCCATAAAAATTTTAAGGGGGAAATGCCATTGTTTTTATTTATACTAATAAGAATTTTACTAGACCAAATTTCTGGAATCAAATTGGTGCTTTCTGGAGACTTAAAAGGTTATTTATCAATTATTAAAGCCCATTTTAGCTATCTAATTAGCATCGGTAAAGTGAATGTTAAAAGAAAACAATTTTCAAAATTAAATTTCCATGAGCTCAATGGATACAGCAGGAAATCTACAATTTGGAATTATTTTTTTCTTAAAAAGAAAACTTTTTCTGAGATAACTGACCAATAGTTATAGTTGTTCAGAAATAAATTCTTCCGATTTTTGCATAAGAGTGTACATTACCTGGTCTTTTTCAATGTATGGTACTTTAGATCTAAATTCTGAAAGCATCAGCTCTAGTTCAGGTGATGTTTTTCTTGGTCTTCTAAATTCCATTGCTTGAGCTGCAGTCATTAATTCAATACTTAATATTCTCTTAATATTTTCTACAACCTCCACCAACTTAACTCCCGCAATGGAACCCATACTAACATGGTCTTCTTGTCCATTAGAAGATTCGATACTATCTACAGAAGCTGGATGAGAGAAAATTTTATTCTTGCTTACCAAACTGGCTGCAGTATATTGAGAAATCATAAATCCAGAATTAAGGCCAGGATTCTCAATAAGAAAAGAAGGAAGCCCTCTTGTCCCCGATATTAGTTTGTAAATTCTTCTCTCTGAAATACTACCCAGCTCTGCCGCTGCAATTGCCATAAAGTCCATGGCCATTGCAATAGGTTGGCCATGAAAATTCCCTGCTGAAATAATTTCATCCTCTTTATTAAAAACTAAAGGATTATCTGTAACAGCATTAATTTCAATAGTTAATTTAGCTTCAAAATCGTGTAATACATCCAAAGTTGCACCATGAACTTGAGGAATACATCTAAAAGAATAAGGATCTTGAACGGACTTGCCATGAATTTTATGTAAATCACTTTTATCCAATATTTCTAAAATTTGCTGTGCACATTGGCTCTGTCCTTTAAACCCTCTTAAAAGATGTGGTTTTTTATCGAAAGGAGACAATCTACAATTAAAGGCATCTATGGAAAGTGCAGAAATTTTATGAATCCAATTAAATAAAGAATCAAGTTTTAAATATGCGTAGGTAGCATGTGCACTCATGAACTGAGTCCCATTTAAAAGAGCCAAACCCTCCTTAGAATCTAATTCCAGAATTGGTTCACCAAAAGAATCAAAAACGTCCTTAGAAGCTCTCTTAGACCCTTTAAAATTAACTTCACCTTCACCAATAAGTGTTAACGATAAATGAGCTAGAGGCGCTAAGTCACCAGAAGCACCTAGAGACCCAGATTCAAAAACTACAGGAAAAATATTATTATTGAAAAGAAAAATTAATTTCTTGACTGTTTTTAAATGAACTCCTGAATAGCCTAAAGAAAGAGCATTAATTTTTATTAAAATCATTAATTTAACGATAGTAGAATCTATTTCTTTTCCTATTCCACAGGCGTGTGATCTAACTAAATTTACTTGTAACTTTTTAAGATCATTTTCTGGGATTCTAGTATCGCATAAAGAACCAAAGCCTGTATTAATACCATAAAAAACTTGATCTTTACTATTTAGCTTTCTGTCTAAATAATCTCGGTTTTTATTAATTCTTTCTGTAGACTTATTGGATAATTTTAATTTAAGATTTTTAGCAAGAATATTTTTAATTTCAGTTAGGGTAAGTTTATCTGGAGATATAATAAATTCTAATTCCTTCATTTTTAATTATAAAATATCACTTAACAAATACTCTTTTTGCTCCCCGGAATCCATGTTTTTTAATTCTACTTTCATTTCTGAAGAAAAATCTTCTTTAATAAAAATAACCAAAGGTATTTTATTGGAGTGGGCATATTTAAGTTGTTTTTTCAATTTGGTATTGTCTGGATAAAGAATACTTGGAATATTCTTTGATCTTAAAAAATGCAATAACTTAAGTCCATTAATTGAAGATTCAGACTTATCTACAACCATATATTTGGAAGGTGTATTGAGATTAAGAGGGAAAAGATTCAAATCATTCATTAAATCATAGATTCGCTCCGCCCCAAAAGAAACCCCTACACCAGATAGATTTTTTTGACCAAATACTTCTGTTAAATTATCGTAACGTCCTCCACCAACAATACTTCCCATGGAATTATTATTTAATATAACTTCAAAAATTGAACCTGTATAGTAATCTAGGCCTCTAGCTAAAGAAAGGTTTATTTTGAGATTCTTTATTCCTAATATATTACAACTTTCTACCACATAATTCAGTTCTTGAATTCCTTTTTGACCCAATTCACAGTCTTTTAGTTTATTTTCTAACCAATGAAGAATGTCTTTTGGAGAATTTGTAAGATTAAATAGTTCTTCGAATAGTTCTGAGATTTTTTGGTTTGGAATATGCTTTTTTAAATCTTGAATAACTTTTTCAGGACCAATTTTATCTACTTTATCAATTATTACTGTGATTTTAGAAAAATGTTCTGTTGAATCACAAGACTTTATCAAAGAAGCTAGAATTTTTCTATTATTAATCATTATTGTGTGATCTCCTAGTTTTAGTTCATTTAGGACCTCTTGAATCAGGGATACCAATTCAATCTCACAAACCAAAGACTCAGAACCAACAATATCTGCATCACATTGATAAAACTCTCGATATCTCCCCTTTTGTGGTCTATCTGCTCTCCAAACAGGTTGGATTTGGTATCTTTTAAATGGGAAAACAATATCATTTTGATGTTGAACAATATATCTAGCAAATGGTACTGTAAGATCATATCTTAATGCTTCATCGGAAAAATCGTGGTCTTTTATATTTTTAATATTTGATTCTGCTAAGACTTTTTCAAACTTTGCTCCTCTTTTTAAAACTTTAAAAAGTAATTGATCTCCCTCACTTCCATATTTACCTGTAAGAGTAGATAGTTTCTCCATTGATGGTGTTTCGATTGGAGAAAATCCGAATTTTTCAAACTTTAATTTTACAATATCAAATATAAAGTTTCTCCTTCTTATTTCAGATGGTGAAAAATCTCTTGTTCCTTTTGGTATAGAAGGTTTTTGCATGTTTGTAAAAGTATGAAATTATACAAATAAGTTGCAATTAGCTCCAGACAATGCTAGTAATTAACCTTTAATTAATCTTTTTTCTAAGTATTGCTCTATTTCTAAAAATGAAGTTTTAGAAAGAACGATATTTCCATTAGGACCAATTAAAAATTTAGAGGGAATTTCTAAAACACCATATTTATTGGCAATAGAAGAGTTCAAAACTATTTTATGGAAATGTACTACCTGTAACTCCCAATTAAAACCAAACTTATTTACAACCCTTTTCCATTTCTTTCCTTTTTTTTCTAAGGCAACCGAAAGAATTTCCAGCTTGGAATCCTTGTCAAAAAATTTGGATTTATAATTTTTGCTAATGGCAACTAATTCAGGAGCATTTCTAATGCACGGTCCACACCAAGAACCCCAAAAATATAACAGCACGTAGTTTCCTCTAGAATTGGCGAGGGAATAGTTTTCTCCATTCACCAGCTGGGTGGTAAATTCGGGAGCTTTCTCTCCTATTTTAGCATTTTTGGAAAATGAATAAGTAACATATAAAATTGTAAATACAGAAAAAATTACAATAGAAATTCTAAATAATAAATTTCTCTTTTTCATGACTTAACATTAATTTAATGGAATTTAATTTCATAAAAATATCTATAATCTTGAACAAAAAAAACCTCGAATAACGAGGTTTTTATTTAAGAGCGGAGAGTGAGGGATTCGAACCCCCGGTACATTGCTGCACAATAGTTTTCAAGACTACCGCATTCGACCACTCTGCCAACTCTCCGTAAGCTGGGCAAAAATAGAAAAAACATTTTTATAGCAAGTATTATTTGAAAATAAATTGTAGAAATTATTATAACTATTTTTGTTTAATGTCTTGGAACGTTTACATAAGAGGATACAAAAATTATCTACAAATAGAAAAATCACTTTCTAATAATACTGTGGATGCTTATTGCAGAGATATTATTAAACTCAATGAGTTTTTCAATAACGAATTAATAACCAAGAAAATAAATAAACTATCCTACCAAGACTTTCAAAATTATTTATCACATCTAAACAAACAAAAAATTAATGCTCGTTCTCAATCGAGAGTAATTTCAAGTATCAGATCATTTTTTAAATATTTGCTTTTAGAAAAAATTGTAGAAGAAAACCCCTCAGATTTATTAGAAAACCCAAAAACAGGAAAAAAACTTCCTGAGTTTTTGACCATAAAAGAAGTTGATGAGTTAGTTCAACAAATTGACCGCTCTAAATCTGACGGGGAAAGAAACTTAGCAATTATTGAAGTCCTTTACGGATGTGGATTAAGAGTAACAGAACTAATTGAACTAAAAATTTCTGAAATATACTGGAAGGAAGGCTTTATAAGAGTAATTGGTAAAGGAAATAAGGAAAGACTTATCCCGTTAGGGAAAATTGCCTCCAAACATCTAAAAGTTTACATAAATGAAGTTAGAACACATCAAAAAATTAGTAATGATTTTATTGATCATGTTTTTTTAAATAAAAATGGAAAAAAACTATCAAGAGTAATGGTTTTTAAAATCATAAAAAGATTAACTGAACTAGCTGGAATTAAAAAAAATGTTTCTCCACACACCCTTAGACATTCATTTGCAACACATTTGGTGGAAGGAGGAGCAGATCTAAGAGCTGTGCAGGAAATGCTGGGACATCAATCCATCACTACAACAGAAATATACACGCACCTAGATAAGAACTATCTTAAACAAAGCATATTAGATCACCATCCTTTAGAAAAAACTAAAATGGATTGGTAGCCCAAACGTTTAGCTCCGGAATAAAACCTCTTTTATCCATATTTATTGCAGAAACTATTGCATGAGAAATCTCTTTAGAACTTAATTTGTTTTCTTGTTCTTCTCTCTCTGCTCTATCTTTATTATTAAAAGCTGTAGGAACTTCGCTAGGATTTACTAAAACTACTCTAATATTGTCTCTTCTTAGCTCTTGTCTCCAACATTCTGTCAATCCCCTTAGTGCAAATTTTGACGCGCAATAGACAGATCCTGATGGAAATCCACTTGTGGCAGCGCTTGATCCAATATTTATAATCATACCATGTTGCTGGGTTTTAAAAAACTTGACTACTTCTTGGGTTAGCATTGTAAGACCAAAAACATTAGTAGCAAAAATACTTTCGAAGTGATTTACTTTTATGTCTTCTAATTTTGCAAATTCACCAATTCCAGCATTATTTATTAAGACATCTATTCCTCCCATAGAATGAAAAGCATCTAATGTTTTAACTGCAATGCTGTTGTACTTGCTTACATCAAGATGGATAGGAATTGCATTAATTTCACTAGCAACGTTTTCTAATTTAACCTTATCTCTTCCAGTAATGGATACAATAGCGCCTTTACCAACTAAATCAATAGCAGTTGCTTTTCCAATACCAGAACTTCCTCCGGTTATAAGTACTTTTTTTCCCGATAAATTATTCATAGCTGAATTTATCTAAATATAAGAAATAAGGAATTTACTTTTTGTTAATAAATCTTAATATAATTATAAAAGAGATATTATTTTATCTGAATCTGGTCTTGTAGAACTTCTAAATCTTTTGATTAAATGACCATTTTCATCAATTAAATATTTCTCAAAATTCCACATGATGTCCCCAACAAATGATTGATTTTCCTGATTATTAAGCCATTTGAATAACGGATCAATATCTTTTCCTTTGACGCTTATTTTATTGGCCATTAAAAAAGAAACACCATAGTTTTTAGAACAAAAGGTTTTGATATCGCTGTTAGAGCCTGGTTCCTGACCACCAAAATTATTTGCTGGAAAACCAATAATTACCAAATCGTTTCCATATTTACTATGTACATTTTGTAATGCTTCGTATTGAGAAGTAAAACCGCACTCACTAGCGGTATTTACAAAAAGCATTTTTTTACCCTTGAAAGCAGATAAGGCTTGGGTTGTACCTTCAATGGTTTTAATTTCAAATTCGTGAACGGATTTTTGTGGGGTCATAGTTAAAAAGTTAAATATTGCAAAAGTAAATAATAAGAATCTCATGTTTTGTTTAATTATTTGGATTAAATATTAAACAAATATAGTACTTATATCCAATAATTTCCAAATCGTTAAGATAAATTATCTTAAATTTGAACTATATTTCACTTGTTAATTTAAATGAATTCTAAAACTACTTCCTTTTACACTCTTGGTTGTAAACTTAATTTTTCAGAAACTAGTACTATATCTAGAGATTTAGAGGATGAAGGATATGCAAAAATTGATTTCGAGTTAGGTGCTGATGTATATATTATAAACACCTGCTCAGTTACAGATCAAGCAGATAAAAAGTGTAGAAATATCGTAAGAAAGGCACTTAAATATAATCCAAATGCATTTATTGTTGTTATAGGGTGTTATGCTCAGTTAAAACCAGAAGAAATATCTACAATTGAAGGGGTGGATTTGGTTTTAGGAGCTCAAGAAAAGTTTAATATTAGCAACTATTTAAAAGATACTGAAAAGAAAAAAAAGCCAGTACTACTAAATCAGCCTATCAAAAATGTTAAAACATTTTATCCTGGTTACAGCCTAGGAGACAGAACAAGATCCTTTTTTAAAGTTCAAGATGGTTGTAATTATTTTTGTTCGTTTTGCACCATTCCATTGGCTAGGGGGAAAAGCAGAAGTGGTACAATTTCTCAAACTATAAATAAAGCCAAGGAAATAGAGAATTCAGAAGTGAAAGAAGTTGTTTTAACAGGAATTAACCTAGGAGATTTTGGACATGGAACCAAAGAGAATTTTTATCAATTAATAAATAAATTAGACGAATTAAATAGTATTTCTAGATTTAGAATATCATCTATTGAACCGGATTTACTTAGCGAAGAAATTATTGAATTTGTAAACAGCTCTGACAAATTTGTTCCCCATTTTCATATTCCTCTTCAAAGTGGGTCTAATTTCCTTCTAAAAAAAATGAGGAGAAAATACAATACAGACTTATATTCTTCAAGAATAAAATTAATAAAGAAATTAATGCCCCATGCATGTATAGGTGTTGATGTAATTGTAGGTTTTCCTGGTGAGAACGAAGAAGAGTTTAATAAAACTATAGATTATATAAAATCACTTCCTGTTTCTTATTTACATGTATTTACTTATTCAGAAAGAGCGAATACCAATGCTCCTAAGATGAACGAAATTGTTCCTATGGATATAAGAAGAAAAAGAAGTAAACAACTTAGGATATTGAGTTTGAAACTTAAGCTACAATTTTACAACGAAAATATAGGCTATATGGGTAAAGTATTGTTTGAATCCAAAGAAGACAATTTCCTAATAGGATTTACAGAAAACTACCTTAAAGTTAAAATACCATTTAAACCCAGGATGATAAATACCATCCAAAAAGTAAGAATAGAAAAAATAAGCGCTGATATTGAAGCTTACGGTAGTATTGTAAAGGAACTAGAATTAGTTAAATAAATAAATTAAATGAAATTACACAAATTACTAGATACTAATATTTTAATTAAAATATTTTTATTATTTATTCTTGCATTTCCATTGACTTTTACTGCTCAAAACATGACCATTTTTGGAAATGTAATTGACACCTTAAATAATTCTGCAAAGAAAGATGCCGTTGTTATGCTAGTAAGACTATCTGACTCTACCATGATAGATTTTAAAAGAACAGATGAAAATGGCGGATTTTATTTTAACTCCCCTGTTGACACTGTTGAAATAATTATTTCTCATCATAAAAATGACGATAAAATAATCTTCTTTTTTCCATCTAAGGACAGATTATCTTTAAACCTCAGCAATACCATTCTACCTGAAAAAAGTGAAATGATGAACGAAGTGACTATTTATGCTTTCAAAGATCCTGTTTTCTTTAGAGGAGATACTTTGGTATTCTTAGCTGACTCCTTTAAAACCAAAGAAAATGCTGTGGTAGAAGATTTACTAAAAAAACTACCTGGTATTGAAGTAGATAAAAATGGATCTATCACCTCGCAGGGTAGAGAAGTAAATAAAGTATTGGTAGATGGAGATGAGTTTTTTGGAAGTGACCCCACAATAGCAACTAAAAATCTAGGCGCAAAAAGTATTGAAAGTGTTGAAATTTATGAGGAGGAGAATACAGATTCTGACGAAACTGCAGACGAAACCATCCAAGTAATGGATTTAAGATTGAAGGAAGATGCTAAAAAAGGATATTTTGGAAGAGCTTCTGGTGGAATAGACTTTAACAACTTCTACGAGGGAGAATTCCTATTTAATAAGTTTAATAAAGATTTTAAACTTTCTGTTTTTTCTTTAGCATCCAATACTCCAAGAGCAAATTTTGGATATGGAGACATCAAGAAATATGGACTTAGCACAGATAATGGGAATTTCTTTAGCGACAACAACCGAGGAGGATGGTGGGGAGGATCCAATGGATATAATAACAATGGAATTCCTCAAACTCTTAAATCTGGAGTATTTTTCTCTGACAAAATTGGAGAAAAAGTAAAAATCGGTTTCAACTACACTTATAATCAATCTTCTTTAGATGCTAGGTCGGATAGGAATTTACAATACCAACTAAGAGATACTACTTTTTATGTGGAAGAAAGAAATTCTTCTAACCAAGAGAGTGTAGACCAACTTATCAATGCAAGAGTGGAGATAAAACTAGATAGCGCAACAACACTTGAAATTTTACCTAGCTACAGCACTTCAAAAAACAGCAACATAGATACTTTAAAAAATATATTTATTACAGAAGATAATATACTAAACTCTAATTCAATTGTTAAACAAGATCACGAATCTGAAAGTTATAATTTTCAAACTGAGCTTAGGCTAAAAAGAGAATTCAAGAAAAAAGATAGATTACTAAAATATGCTTTTGTTTACAGTCAATCAGAAAATGACGAAAACCAATTAAACGTAACAGAAAATGAATATATTTTCAATACTTCCTCAAATGATACTATTGATCAAAATCAACAATTTTTATCAATATCTGAAAACTATAAATCCCAATTTCTTTTTAGAGAACCAATTAGTAAAAAGTGGAGCATTGATCTAGAGCATTTGTATAAAGTAAATCTTGGTAATCAGGACAGAAAAACTTATAACAAAGATTTTAATACAGAAGATTACAATATTCTAGACGACCAATTTTCAAATTATTTTGATAATTTTAAATTGACCAATAGAGCTGGATTATATACGGTGTATAGATTTAAAAAAGACAGACTAAAAATAGGTGGATACGTTAGAAATGTACAGTTAAGAAGTCTTGATATAAACGATAATCCACTTACCGATTCATTGAATTTTTGGGATATTCTTCCTCAAATTAATTACAGACACAAATTTAACAACTCTCAAAGAATTAGATTTAATTATCGAACCAACTCTAGACAACCTTCTTTAAATCAATTACAACCTGTTCAAAACAATTCAAACCCAAATAAGATAGTAGAAGGAAATCCGAATTTAAGACCAGATTACTCTCATCAGTTGAACGTATCTTACAACCATTGGAAAGGATTAACAGGAAGCTATATTTGGTCTAATTTAAGCTATAGAAGAGTAATGAACCCATTCTCTAATGAAATTACTTACGATAATTTTGGAAGAACCATATCCAAAACTGTAAATATGGATTCTAGTGCGAATGAGTTTGCATCCTTGTATGTAGGGGGGAAAATTCCAATTGGTAATACTCCTCTAGGGATAAATTTGAATAATTCTTCAAATTACAACATCACTAATAGTATAATTGATAGACTAAAAAACACTACCACTACCCTTTCACAATCCAATGAAATTTCATTAGAATGGGAAACGGATTCTACTTTTTTAGAAATTGGTGCAGAAATAAGCTATTCTAAGCCCACTAACAGCCTTAACTTCAACAGTCAACCGTTTGTTACGCAATACTATTTTTTAGATGCAGAAATCGAATTACCTTGGAAAATGACTTTCTTTTCTGAAACTGGATATACCATTAACTCACAGCTATCAGATGGATATGATATTAATTTTTTGATTATTAATTTCTCCTTAGAAAAAAGATTTAACAAAAGAGAAAATCTAATTCTATCTATCGAAGGAAATGATATTCTTAACCAAAATATAATTGCTCAAAGATTGATTCAAAACAATATTATTATTGACAATAAAACAACCATAATATCAAGGTATTTTTTAGCAAGACTGACCTATAAGTTCAATAATAACAAAACAAAATCTCAAGATGAATCATTTCATTAAACATATAATAAGTTTTATTTTTTTATTAAATATTCAATATACTATTGGACAAATTACTCACGGAGTAATACTTTTTGAAAGAAAAACCAATCTTTTAAAAAAGTATGATTCACCAGAATCTCAAAGATGGTTAAGAGGAGAAAAAGTAAAAATAGATAGATTTAATTTACATTTCTCACCTGAAAAATCTATTTTTCTCCCAATAGAATCTGCTGTTCCATCTAAAACCGATTGGGCAACATCCAAAAATAAAGTAGTCCAAGATTTTGAAAAAAGAGAAAGAATATGTGTTTACAACCTTTTTGGAGAAAGTAAAGTTGTAAAAGACAATATAGTAGAAAGAAACTGGAAGATTACTGAAAGAAAAAGAAATATTGCTGGCTACAGCTGCAGAAGAGCAATATGGAACAAAAATGACAGTACTAGAATATATGCTTGGTATACCGATCAACTTATTCCTTCTACTGGTCCTGAAACTTTTAATGGCTTGCCTGGAACGATACTTGGGTTAGCTACAGAAGATGGCGGTGTTGTTTATTTTGCCAAATTAGTGCAGGAGAAATATCAAAACGTTGACGAGCTTATTTCAGATATTAAAATCAAAAATTTTAGTACTGAAAAAGAGTTAAAAGATGAACTAACTAAAAAAAGCAAATCAAATCCATGGATGAGTAAAGTAGTGACCTACTTATTTGAGTGGTAATTATAGTAAATTATCAATAATATTATCTACACTCATTCCATCAGCTTCTGCTACATAATTTTTAACCACTCTATGTCTTAATATTGGTTTTGCTACTGCTTTAACATCTTCAATATCTGGAGAGTATTTACCATTTAACAAAGCATGGCACTTTGCTCCAAGTACTAAAAACTGAGAAGCCCTTGGCCCTGCTCCCCAAGAAATATACTTCTTAATATCTTCTGTCGCCATAGATTCATTTGGCCTAGTCTTAACGGCTAGCTTTACAGCATATTCTACCACATTGGCAGAAATAGGTGTTTTTCTAACCAAATCCTGAAAGTAAATAATTTCCTTCGATGAAATTACCTTTTCAACCTTTTTAGATATGGACCCGGTAGTTCCTTCGATAATAGATAATTCTTCCAGAAAACTTGGATATTTTACTAAAATATTAAACATAAACCTATCTAACTGAGCCTCTGGCAAAGGGTAAGTTCCCTCCTGCTCAATTGGATTTTGAGTTGCTAAGACAAAGAAAGGGCTGTCTAACTTATAATTATTTCCTGCGACAGTAACACTTCTTTCCTGCATAGCTTCAAGTAGTGCAGCTTGAGTTTTTGGTGGAGTTCTATTAATTTCATCGGCAAGGACGATATTTGCAAAAACTGGGCCTTTTAGAAATTTAAAATTCCTAGACTCGTCTAATATTTCAGCACCTATAATATCAGAAGGCATCAAATCAGGAGTAAATTGAATCCTGTTAAAAGAAAGCCCCATACACTCTGCAATTGTGTTAATCATTAAGGTTTTTGCCAACCCAGGAACGCCAACTAATAAAGCATGTCCTTTGGAAAATACACTTGTTAGAATTTGATCAATCACCTCTTCTTGGCCAACAATTACTTTTGAAATTTCTTTCTTAAGAATCTTGAATTTTTCTAAAAAAGCATCGGCTGCTTCAACATCAGATTTATACATTAATAAAATTTTATGCTAAATATATATTAATTTAAGTTTTTGAAATGTGAATTAAGTAGTATATATTTCCAATGTTTGTTAAAATTTTGAAATACTTAAGAAAATATGAATGTTTTTAAAGTTATTAGTCCTACCAAAAAAGAAATTCCTTTCATATTAAGTATTCCACATAGCGGCACCTCTATCCCAAATGAAAAAGTAGCTTTTTTTAATAAAAAACAGCTTAAGCTGAAAGAAGATACAGATTGGTTTTTAGATAAACTTTATGATTTTGCTCCAGAAATGGGCATTACAACAGTTATTGCAAATTACCATAGATGGGTGGTAGACTTAAATAGAGATCCAAACAACCAACCTTTGTATAACGATGGTAGAATTATTACCTCAGTTTGTCCAATTACCAATTTTAATGGCAAAAATATTTATAATGACAATTTTCAACTAGATAAGAAAGAAATATCCTGTAGAATTGAATCCTACTTTTCCCCTTACCACATTTTCATTAGTAGCTTAATTAAAAAGTTTTTAAAAAACTATTCTAAAGTGATCGTATGGGATGGTCATTCTATTAAAAGATTTGTCCCTTCCATAAACCCTAATAAATTTCCAGATTTAATAATTGGGAATAACGACCATAAGTCTTGTAAAAAAGAATTAACTAAAATAGCCTTTGACAGTTTGAAAAAATCTGATTATCAAGTTGAAATGAACCACCCCTTCAAGGGAGGATATATTACTAGATTTCATGGGAATCCTAGCAAAGGAATTAACTCTATTCAATTAGAAATGTCTAAAGATTTATATATGTCCGAAAATGAGACTATTTACGACCAGAACAAAGCAAATAAAATTCAAAAATTACTTAAATCAACATTTCAAGAATTAATTGATCAATTATAATGGGGAAATTCTATTTTAAAAAAATATTATTCCAAGAAGGCTGGAAGAAAAATGTAAAGATTTCTACAGACAGTAATGGGGAAATCACAGAAATTATCGAAAACTTTGAAGGAAAAGATTGCGAAACTGAAGTACAGTTGGCTATTCCTGGAATTCCAAATGCTCACTCCCATGCATTTCAATATGCAATGGCTGGAATAACAGAGAATCATTCTGAAAGTAGATCGTCTAACTTTTGGACCTGGAGAAATGAAATGTACAATTTAGCGCTAAATATAGACCCAGACAGTTTACAAGGAATTGCTACTATGCTATACAGTGAAATGTTGAAAAATGGATATACTAGTGTAGCAGAATTTCATTATTTACACCACGATAAAGATGGAAATAAATATTCCAATGTCAGTGAACTTGGAGAGAGGCTATTAATAGCAGCTAAAGATGCAGGAATACACATTACACTTGTTCCAATATTTTATAATAAAGGTGGTTTTCAAAAAAAACATGAACCTGAACAAAAAAGATTTATTAGCCATAATTCACAAGAATATATTCACCTTTTTGAAAAGACTTTAGAAACTGCAGAAAAATATAAAAGCAATGTAGGAATTGGAGCACATTCTATAAGAGCTGTTGATGAAAAGATGTTGGGAGAAATAAACGATTATAATAAAGGCAAATACCCATTTCATTTTCATATAGCTGAACAAATTAAAGAAGTAGATGAATCTAAGAAGTATCTTGGACAAACACCAGTTGAATGGCTTTATAATAATTTTAAAATTGGCATAAATCACCATCTTGTACACGCAACTCATTTAACAGAGAAAGAAACTAAATTAATTTGTTCTAACAACTCTAATATTGTTTTATGTCCTATTACTGAAGGAAATCTTGCAGATGGAATTTTTAATTATAATTTGTTTCAGGAACTAGGAGGTAATTGGTGTATAGGTAGTGATAGTAATGTGGGATTGAATCCGTTTGAAGAAATAAGGTTGCTTGACTATACCAACAGACTAAAGACCAATAACCGAGATACTTTTAAAAATTCTAAATCTGCAAATTCTGGGGAGATTGCTTTCCAAGCTATTTATAAGAATGGTCATAAAGCAATGGGATATAAAAAATCAGATTATTTTGAAATTGGAGGCTCTTTGGATTTTTTAGATATTGATCATAACCAACCATTAATATCTAATTCTTCAGAAAAAAACTTATTAAATACTATAATTTATAGTACAGATGTTAGAAGCATAATAAGTACTTACACAAGAGGGACAAAAAGAGGAAATGATTTAGATGGGAAAAAGAGGATAATTGCAAATTACAATAATGCAATTAAAAATATAAAAAATTGTTAGGCTCTTCCCATGGTTTTTAAATGGCTGAAATGATGCTTTAAAGCGCTAATAAAAGTATTACTTGCATGGTACGGCAGATTAAATTCTTTAGCAGTTTTCTTAACTATTTTAGAAATATCGTGGTAATGAACGTGGCAAATATTTGGGAAAAGATGATGCTCAATTTGATAATTTAAACCTCCAATAAACCACGAGAAAAATGATTTTGAATTTGAAAAATTAGCTGTAGTTTCTAACTGGTGAACATACCAATTTTTCTCAACCATTCCATCATTATTTGGTAAAGGAAATTCTGTTTGATCAACAATGTGGGCGCATAAAAATACAGTTGATAAGAAAAAACCAGCAATAAACTCCATAATGAAAAAACCAGCTATATTTATTCCAAGATTACCAGTAACTAAAGTTGGGAGAATTAGAATTAAAAAAACGTAAATAACTTTCCAAAACACTAAAGAAAACAATGCTTTTGTAAAAGAAATTCCTTGAGATTTCAACAAACCTTTTTTATTGTACTTAATTAGCTGTATAAAATCTTTACTTACTAACCACGAAATAGTTAATAATCCATATACGAACCATGCGTAAATATGCTGGAATTTATGTAAAGTTTTTTTCTCTTGGTCATGAGAAAACCTAAGAATTATACCAGCATCTACATCTTCATCCATTCCAATGATGTTGGTGTAAGTATGGTGAAGGACATTATGTTGAATTCTCCAATTTAAATCATAACCTCCGCAAATATTTAAAAAGTAGCCAATCCATTTATTTACAGTCATGTTTTTAGAATAGGCATTGTGGTTACCATCGTGCATTACAGACATTCCAATACCTGCCATTCCAAAACCAATAATGGCCCATAGTAATAATACTATTGGTGAAGAAAGATTGAGTGTTAAAATGAAAACATAAGGTACAATGTAAATAACCATCATGAAAAATGTTTTAAATATCATAGCGGCATTATGATTTTTAGAAATATTATTTTCCTTGAAATAAGAGTTAACTCTTTTTCTTAAAACCTTTACAAATTCAGGTTTTGTTGTATCGAACTTTATGTTTTTAATAGTTGAGATAGTTTCTAATTTTTAACAAATAAATGATGTTTTAACTTAACTTTTTTTTTGTTCAATGTTTTATGCCATTTTATAGGATCCTAAATGTTTTAAAAATTTGTAATGACTACGAACAGCCGAAAACATATTTTTATAAGACTTGTAAGGCACATTAAATTCCTGGGCTGTAGACTGAACGATTTTACTAATTTTTTTATAGTGTATGTGGCAAATATTGGGAAAAAGATGGTGTTCGATTTGAAAATTCAAACCACCAATAAACCAAGAAAGTATTCTAGAGTTCATAGCAAAATTACAAGTAGTATTTAATTGGTGAACAAACCAATTTTTATCCACAACTCTACTCTCATTAAGAGAATTAAAATCGTTCGGCTCCATGACATGAGCACATTGAAATACAACTGATAAAATAAGACCCGCAGTATAATGCATTGTGAAATAGCCTATTAATACCAACCACCAATTATCTAAGAAAATAAGTGGCAGAACCAAAGCATAAGCATAGTATATAATTTTATAAAAAATAAGAAGTGCCATTTGATTTGTGAAATTTCTTTTTTGAATCTTTAAAAGACCATTCTTATGGTATCTTATTAGCTGCAGAAAATCTTTTTCAAATGCCCATTGCAGGGTCATAAGACCATAGAGAAACCAAGCATACAGATGTTGGTATTTATGGTGTTTCTTTAATTTTTGATCTGGTGAAAATCTAAACATAACCCCTGAATCTAAATCCTCATCCATAGAAGAAATATTGGTGTAGGTATGATGCAATACATTGTGTTGTATTCTCCAATTAATATAATTACCACCTAAAAACGTGATGAAAAAACCAAAGAAATTATTTATTTTTTTGTTCTTCGAATAAGCTCCATGATTGGCATCGTGCATTACTGACATTCCAATTCCTGCCATCCCAAAACCCATAGCAAACCATAAAATAATAGAGAAGTAAGAAGCGTTAAATACATAAAGAAGAGAGTAAGATCCAAAATAAAGTAAAATTAAAAGTATGGTCTTAAGAAACATGTTGAAATTAGCATGTTTAGAAATTTTATTTTCCATGAAATAATTATCAACTCTTTTTTTAAGAGTTTTAACAAAAACACTTTTTTTCCTGTCGAAACTTACAGATTTAAAACTCATGGGCCTAATTTTAATTAAATATAAAATATTAATTTAAATATAAATATCCATGTTTAATGTGTAATTAACATTATTATGAACATCAAAATCAATTAATGATTACTTTTCATGCTCTAGAAAATCGATCCCATATTGCTTTAGTTCTTTTAAAATTGGATCATAAATTTGTTTATCCAAAGGCAATACTACTCCTCTAGTTTTAATGCTTCCATTAAGCAACATTTTAGTAGCAATTCCTAGTGGTAGTCCGACTGTGTCACTCATAGCTGTAATATTAGAATCTTTTCCAATGTAAGCCATATGAGATATCAATTCCTTTTCAATTTTATCAAGTGTATAAGTAACTCTATGCCACATAACAATCATATCTTTATCCTGAGGACTTAACGTCCATTTTTCCTGAAGTATTTTTTGTAGTATTTGAGCTGGAGATGCGTCTTTAAGACCTATTTTTTTATCTTCAAAAATACCTAACCAAACTAATTTTTCCCACATATAATCGTCTTGCTCTATTCTAAGATAATGACGAAGCTTTAGTTCTACAGAGTCGTAAGTATTAAACTTAAGAAATGAATTTATAAATTCTCTATTGGTCATGTTTTCTGACCCTTCAACAATGTAAGAATCATCAGTAGCCCCAAGTTGAACAAAAATATTCCATGCCCTACAGAAACCTACTTTTCTTAAAGTTCCTCTATACATTGTAGAAATATCATCCAATTTGTAAATAGACCTGTATTTCAGTGAATCTCTATTTGGATAGCCTTCGAACTTTCCATATCCTGGGACATCAATTATTTCAGTTCTTCTAAATAGCTTATGGTAAGGTATATACTTATACTTTCCCTCCTTTATAAATTTTGCACTCCCACCTTGACCAGCCAAAACAACATTTCTTGGATTCCATGTGAACTTATAATTCCATGGGTTATCATCACTTTCCGGAGCAACTAAACCACCAGTGTAGGATTCAAAACCTTTAACATCTCCCCCTTTAGCCTTAACTTGGTCAATAAGTTTTTTAGCAGACATGTGATCAATCCCTGGATCTAATCCTAGTTCGTTTAACACCAAAACTTTGCTCTTTAAAGCATTCTCGTTTAATGTTTTAATTTTATCTGTTATATAACTTGGTGTAATAACATGAACACCACAATCAACGGAGTCTTTCAATACCTTAAAATGCATATGTGCAGGAAGCATTGATATCACAACATCTGACGATTTTATATATTCTTTTCTTTTCACATCGTCATTTGCATCTAGCTGATAAGAAAATCCATTTGGATGATTGCCTATCTTGCTCTCGGCCAACTTTAAATTAAAGTCTACTACGGTCACCGTCCATTTTTCTAGATCTGAATTATCTAACAAATATTTAATAAGTGAAGTAGAGGATCTTCCGGAACCAATGACCAATATTTTTTTCATATTTATTTTTTATAAATGCTAACCAATCATTTTTTGT
>Ga0233444_10002063_pt1 | contig 21657 bp, 14 predicted proteins | sample SI_124_October20_6_FD_182792 | JGI IMG/M metagenome (GOLD analysis project Ga0233444, IMG submission 182792) | Seawater microbial communities from Saanich Inlet, British Columbia, Canada - SI_124_October2016_10_MG | ecosystem: Environmental > Aquatic > Marine > Inlet | place: Canada: British... | reverse complement strand
TCCACCATCATCAGGATCTTACGCGGATGCTGAAAGCATGGCAGAAGCCAGCCACTATTCTGGTGCATGACTGGTGCTGGAATGCCAATGCGCGGCATGCTGATATTATCCTGCCCTGCACGCATCCAGTTGAGCGTGAGGATATGGCGCTGACACCGCGCGACCCTTATGTGCTGAGTATGGATAAACTGATTGAGCCCTATTGTGATGCGCGCGACGACTATAGCATTCTGTCAGGCATTGCGCGCCAGCTTGGCGCTGAGGACGCCTTTACAGAAGCGCGAACAGCAGCAGAATGGCAGCGCTGGATTTACGATGTAAGCCGTCAGAAAGTTGCCGAGCAGGATGTTACCTTCCCTGATTATGATACGTTCCGCGCCGAAGGCTGGTTTAAAATTCCGCCGCCAGATAAAGACCCTATCTTGATGCAGTCTTTCCGCGCTGATCCGGCTGCCAATCCGCTCAAAACGCCTAGTGGCAAGATTGAAATTGGCTCAGATGTTATTGCTGGATTTGAGCATTCCACATTTCCGCCGCATCCTGCTTGGGAGGCACCTGCTGAATGGCTTGGGAGTGCAGATCGCGGCACCCGCTTACATATGATTTCGAACCAGCCTGTCTCAAAACTACATTCCCAGCTTGACCATGGCAGTGTGAGCCGTGCGGCAAAAATCCAAGACCGCGAGACAATGACCATTCATCCTAATGATGCGGCCCGCTTGCAGATTACCGAACATGAAGTTGTGAAGGTGGTGAATGACCGCGGCGCGTGTCTGGTGGCGGCTGTCATAAGTGATGATGTGATGCCGGGGGTTATTGTGATTAGCACCGGTGCATGGTTTGACCCTGATTATACGGTAGGCGATGCGCTGGCAGATGGCCCACTCTTATGCAAACATGGCAACCCAAATATGCTGGCACCTGATAATGGGACCTCTTGCCTTGCCCAAGGGCCCGGCGCTCATTCCTGTCTGGTAGAAATTATGAGATTGGCCAGCCCGCCGCCTGTCACAGCGTTTGACGCTCCTGATTTCTGCGCCCGTACAAAGTAGCTCTGTTGCAGCAATGTGGCAAAAATGACTGTTTGTATCAGAGGATTTTAGCACTGTTCTCTCACCCCAGCAGCCGGCGCATATAAATTACTATCAGCTAGAAATGTGGTCAAATATTGCGGTAGCTTCAGGACTTGAAGACGCTACGGAACTAAGAGATACAATGGCATTAATAATGACCTCAGACCAAATAGTCGAGGCTCAACTACATGCCCGTGATTGTATGGCGCGGGGCCTGAAAGGCTGTTGAGGCTGGCCCCTGCCCTTATGGCAATGTGGCGCGGCAGAGGAGGAGGAGATGGTGGGCCCGGCAGGACTCGAACCTGCAACAACACGGTTATGAGCCGTGGGTTCTAACCAATTGAACTACAGGCCCGAAACACCTTCTGCTTAGGCTCGCCCCCCAAATGGCGGCAAGCCTTATTTATCTTAATGCTCGAGGAAGCTCCGCAATTTGCGTGACCGTGACGGATGTTTCAGCTTCCGAAGCGCTTTTGCTTCAATCTGACGAATCCGCTCCCTGGTCACAGAAAACTGCTGACCAACTTCTTCTAGCGTATGGTCGGTATTCATACCAATGCCGAAGCGCATACGCAAGACACGTTCCTCACGCGGGGTCAGACTAGCCAGCACCCGTGTTGTTGTCTCACGTAGATTGGAATGAATTGCAGCGTCCAGCGGCTGAACGGCGTTTTTATCTTCGATGAAATCACCAAGCTGGCTATCTTCTTCATCACCAATTGGTGTTTCAAGACTGATTGGCTCTTTGGCGATTTTTAATACCTTGCGGACCTTATCCAGCGGCATAGACAGCTTTTCAGCAAGTTCTTCTGGGGTCGGCTCGCGGCCAATTTCATGCAGCATATGGCGTGATGTCCGCACCAGCTTATTAATCGTTTCAATCATATGCACTGGAATACGGATGGTGCGCGCCTGATCAGCGATTGACCGGGTAATTGCCTGCCGGATCCACCATGTTGCATAGGTTGAGAATTTATAGCCGCGGCGATATTCAAACTTATCTACCGCCTTCATCAGCCCAATATTTCCTTCCTGAATCAAATCAAGGAATTGCAGACCGCGATTTGTGTATTTCTTGGCAATCGAAATGACCAGACGCAGATTTGCCTCAACCATTTCTTTTTTAGCCCGCGCTGCTTCTCTCTGGCCGCGCTGAACTGTCTGGATGATGTCACGGAATTCAGTGATCGTCAGGCCAACATCATCAGAAATAAGCTGCATTTTATTGATGATGTCTTTAACTGATTCAGAACCGCCTTCTGTGACGCGCTTCCATGCTTGGGTTGTGTAAGTATCACCCGGCCATTTCTGCATTGTCTCGCGGTCATGCCATGCCCCAATAAACTGGTTGCGCGGCACGCCGGCATCTGTACAAAGGCGGATCATCCGGCCATCAAGTCCAATCAGATGACGGTTTAGGTCAGCAAGCTGTTCGCTCAATGATTCAAGCCGGTTGGTATTCAAATAGATACCTTGCATCTGTTCGGTCAGCGTAATGCGTAAATCCTGTAGCTCTGTATCCTGCGCGACAGTAATTTTTTTATCTTTCTGGCCCAAGGATAACTTGCGATCCTGAATGGCGGAATATTTAGCGAATGTCGCTTCGATCAGATCCAGATGTTCCATCACATCATCAAACACAGCTGCTTCCATCGCAGCCAGTGACATGGTGATATCGTCTAGGTCCTCATCGTCATCATCGCTTTGTTTGCGTGATTCGTTTTCTGAACCCTCATCTTCATCTTCATCTTCGTCATCATCAATGCTATCTGCCCCCGCAACCAGCGCAACAATACCAGGAACAACAGCAGGAACAGAAGAATTATCTACAATAGGGACACCGTTCAGACGCGTATGGGTCAGGTCAAGATCGATGATATCGCGCAACGGCACAGCGTTATCAAGGATTTGCTGACGCCAATGCAGCAATGTGCGAATCGCCAGCGGAGATTCGCAAATACCGCCAATCATCATCTCGCGGCCGGCTTCAATCCGTTTTGCAATGGCAATTTCACCTTCGCGCGACAAAAGCTCAACAGAGCCCATTTCGCGCAAATACATCCGCACCGGATCATCAGAGCCACTTACATCGCCATCAGATAGATTGCCCGTCGGCTTTTCTTCTTCATTATCATTATTGTTTTCGACTTCTTCGGCAGCCTCAACAACTGAAACGCCCATTTCATTCAGCGAGGACATCACATCTTCGATTTGCTCTGATGATAGCTCATCCTGCGGCAATGCGGCGTTCAACTCGTCATGAGTAACAAAACCCCGCTCCTTACCTTTTTTAATGAGCGTTTTGATATTTTGATTTTTTGTATCAAGAAGTGGGGCGTCAGTGACAGGCTGTTCAGTTGCCTGCGGTGCCGCTTTGGTTGATTTACGCGCCATTAGTATTCTGACCCCCTATGTGTCGTTGGCTATTATAACGACCAAAAGCTTATGTTTGAAACGGTCTCGATGATTTTTGCCGCACCATTCGGCGACCATGATTACGTGTAATAGCTTCGATAAGCATAACACGCGCTTTAGCAGCAGAAAGCCTTTCAGGCGGCATGCCAAATCGAGCCGTGGTATCTGGGCTAAAAATTTCTTCGAGACGACCATTCATTCCAGACTTTACTAAATGATGTCTAAGCCCGTCTGCGTCAAGGTCTGGGTCGCGAATCAAATGATCTATCACCGCTTTTTTTACCTCTTCCAAGGCATCATCGCTAAAACGCGCCAGTGAAAGCTGCTCTGCACACTCTCCAAAACACTCTGGAAAACTAATCAGAAGAGCTAATATTGCTCGATATTGAATGATTCGGCCTGTTTTTGGGCGGCGGGTATTTACAACTGCTCGCTGATTGCTACTGCCATACCCTCCTTTGCCAAAAGCGCCTTTCGTAGCAGCCCGCATTGAATTAATCCGGAAATCCAGATCATCCAGAAAGGCTTGGCGTGTTTGATTATGAGCGATGGTTTTCACAACCTGCCGCATATCCTGCCAGAAGGCTGCCCGTGCACTTGGCTGGGTTCGGCTATTATCTATTCTATATTCATCTGATTTTTGTATCCAAAGCGCATCAACAACGCCCGATGCAGACGCCAGAATACGTTGCAAGCCATCTGGTCCATCCTGTTTCAGAATATCATCCGGGTCCATGCCCTCTGGCAGGGCTGCAAACCGGGCACTGTGCCCCGGCTCAAGCAATGGGATCAGGCGTTCAAGCGCCCGCGCCGCTGCTTTCTGTCCTGCCACATCCCCATCAAAACATAAGATAGGCTCATCATGCAGTTTCCAGACAAGCTGAATTTGCTCTTCGGTCAAAGCTGTTCCAAGCGGCGCAAGGGCAGCAGCAACTCCGCTTCCCGAAACAGCTATGACATCCATATACCCCTCGACAATCATTAAGGGGAGCGAGCGCCGAACACGCTCACGGGCTTGCCGCCAGCCATAAAGTACAGCTTTTTTGGAAAAGGCCGGCCCTTCTGGAGAATTCAGATATTTCGGCTTCGCATCACCAAAGGCACGCGCACCGAACGCAATAATTTGCCCTTGCCGGTTTTCGATGGGAAACATGACCCGGTTTCGGAAATAATCATAAAATGAGCCATCTTTATCCGAAACCCCAATAAGACCAGCTGTCTTAATAAGGTCATCAGCAATTTCATGTTGGTGGAGTGTGGGACGCAAGCCAGCTTTCGGCGAATAGCCAAGCCGGAAATCTTTTATGACATCCTCATTAAGCCCGCGCGCCGCAAGATACTCACGCGTTTCCGCGCCGCCGCCAGATGTCAGACTGTATTGATAAAATAATGCTGTGCGTTCCAGCACATCCAGTAATGTTTTCCGGCGCTCAGTCTTTTGCCTATCAACCGGCGTTTCTTCGGGCACAACCATACCGGCCATATCGGCAAGCCGGCGCACAGCTTCGATGAACTCAAGACCATCGCTTTCCCGTAAAAAAGAGATAGCATCACCATTCACGCCACAGCCAAAGCAGTGATAGAAACCCTCAGCATCATTAACATAAAAAGACGGTGATTTTTCACTATGAAAGGGGCAGAGACCAGACATACGCTGACCTTTACGGACCAGCTTGGTGCGCTTGCCAATGATATCTGACAGCGATACCCGCGCTCGCAACTCTTCGATAAATTCAGGTGAGACTGCCACGATGTTTTACTTACCGCCCGATATCATGGGTTTTTGTATCATGCGTTCTTCAGGTAAACAGCTTTGGTGCCTGCAAAGCAAGACTGGCATGACAGGCTCTTACAGCAGACGAAACAGAGTTTCAGTCTGCCACAATCAGCCTAATTCATCAAAGCTGATTTTACGTTCTGGCTAGCGGCTGAGAAATCAAGCTGACCAGCATATTTTTCTTTCAAATGAGCCATGACTTTACCCATATCGCGGACAGAATTTGCGCCAGTCTCTGTTATGGCATTAGCAATAGCAGATGCAACATCTTCATCACTGAGCTGGGCAGGAAGGAAATGCTGGATAATAGCAATTTCTGCTTGTTCAGCAGCAGCTAGTTCAGGACGGTTGCCCTGCTCATACATTTTGACTGATTCATTCCGCTGCTTAATCATCGTCTGCATCAATGAAAGAATCTCATCGTCCGAAATGCCCTCATTATTATCAGCCGAGCGGGCGGCAATATCTCTATCTTTCAGGGCTGCTGAAATTAACCTGATTGTCGAAAGGCCAACCTGATCTTTTTCCTTTAACGCTGTTTTCATCGCGCTTGCAATTATTTCACGCATATATCAGATACCTTCCTCTAAAAAACAGATTGCCTCTAAAAAAACAGATTGATGGATCGTCTCTTACTAAGCATCACACTTATCATCGGGTCTGTTATCGTGAGCCATTCCTCTAACTTCTTTTTTTTCTAAGAATCAGCTAAATAAAATCTACCATTCGGCCTGCCTGAATTTCTGCACAGCAAACCCCCATCCAAGAAACCCGCCTTTTACGCCAACTGCTTCGGTGATGCAAGACAAGACTTGACCTACCTGCCCTTGGGATAGTAGGAAGTGGCAATTTTGACCTGCTTCACTTCGACAGTTTTTCTTGTGATGCGATGTTGGATGTTGGATGTTTTGGTGTTTGCAAGGATAGCACGTATATTTTCATCAACACCTCGCCAGCAACCCGCATTTGACAAGGTGCGCCGCAAAGAAGCAACCGAATTCTGAATGATTATAAAAGGGGTGCTATTAGGATGTCAGACATCGTTTTTGGGACTGAATTTACGCCTGTCTTCTCACCCCCTCAAACACCTACAGCACTTTTGATTCTTGATGATGGCACGCAGTTTTACGGCATGGGATTTGGCGCAGCGACAACCCATGTAGGCGAAGTCTGCTTTAATACCTCAATGACAGGTTATCAGGAAATTATGACCGACCCCTCCTATGCCGGTCAGCTCATTACCTTTACCTTTCCGCATATTGGCAATGTTGGCACCAACAAGATTGATGTTGAAACAGCAACCCCTTCTGCGCTGGGAATGATTGTACGTAATCCTGTGACGCAGCCGGCAAGCTGGCGCGCTGAAAACGCGCTTCAAGACTGGCTCGAAGCGAACAACCTGCCCGGGATTTCTGGCGTTGATACCCGCGCCCTGACCCGGCACGTTCGTGATAATGGCGCACCAACTGGCGTGTTATGCCATAATCCAGGCGGGGTATTTGATATCCCTGCCCTCACCAAGCTTGCCTCTGACTGGCCGGGACTTGCCGGCATGGACCTTGCCTCAACCGTGTCCATCACTGAGCCTCATATCTGGCAGGAAACCAGCTTTGATTTGTCATCCGGCGCAGTCGGCATAACAACTGGTGCTCATCATGTGGTAGCGATTGATTTTGGCTGTAAACAGAATATCCTGCGCTGTTTGGCAGATGTAGGCTGCCGGGTTGAGGTTGTACCTGCAGACACGTCAGCTGAGGATATCTTAGCGCGCAATCCAGACGGTATTTTTCTTGCCAATGGTCCAGGTGATCCAGCCGCAACCGCAACTTATGCAACCCCTGAGCTGTTGAAACTGACAGATAGCGGGGTTCCTATTTTTGGTATCTGTATTGGACACCAGCTTTTGGCGCTTACCTTTGGCGGCGCAACAATGAAAATGGCGCGCGGACATCGCGGCGCAAACCATCCGGTACGTGACCTTGCGTCTGGCCAGATTGAAATTACCAGCCAAAATCATGGCTTTGTCGTTGATGCAGATAGCCTGCCTGCTGATGTTGAAGTCACACATATTTCGCTATTTGATGGATCTGTCGAAGGGCTACGACATAAAACCAAGCCTGTTTTTAGTGTGCAATATCATCCCGAATCTTCTCCGGGGCCTCATGATTCACGTAATTTATTTGCACGTTTTGCTTCATTAATGTCACAGACAAAATCAGGGTAATTCGCCATGCCACGCCGTTCTGATATTTCTTCCATCCTGATTATCGGGGCAGGACCGATTATCATCGGTCAAGCTTGTGAATTCGATTATTCAGGAGCTCAAGCCTGCAAAGCGCTCCGCGCCGAGGGCTACCGCATCATTCTGGTAAACTCCAATCCGGCGACGATTATGACCGACCCGGGCATGGCTGATGCAACCTATATTGAGCCCATCACTCCGCAGATTGTTGCCCAGATTATTGCAAAAGAACGCCCCGATGCGTTACTGCCAACAATGGGCGGCCAGACGGCTTTGAATACAGCTCTTGCGCTGCATCGTGATGGTGTGTTGGATAAGTTCAATGTTGAGCTGATTGGCGCACGCCCCGACTCTATCGAAAAAGCCGAAGACCGCACCCTGTTCCGTAATGCAATGGATTCTATCGGTCTTGAATCTGCGCGCTCGCGCACCGTGAATAATTTTGAAGATGCGCTCGCAGCTCTGGAGATTGTTGGCCTTCCCGCTATCATGCGCCCCTCCTTTACCCTTGGCGGCGAAGGCGGCGGCATTGCTTATAATCGTGATGAGTTTGAAGCTATTGTGCGTGATGGCTTGCGTCTCTCACCTGTTTCCGAAGTTCTTATCGAAGAATCTCTTCTTGGCTGGAAAGAGTTCGAGATGGAAGTGGTGCGCGACCATACCGATAATTGTATTATCGTCTGTTCCATTGAAAATGTTGACCCGATGGGCGTTCATACCGGCGATAGCATCACCGTAGCACCAGCCCTTACACTTACCGATAAAGAATATCAGGCCCTGCGTAATGCTTCGATTGCCGTACTCCGTGAAATTGGCGTTGATACAGGCGGCTCGAATGTTCAATTTGCCATCAGCCCGACCGATGGACGTATTATTGTTATTGAGATGAACCCGCGGGTTAGCCGCTCATCAGCTCTTGCTTCCAAGGCGACCGGGTTTCCGATTGCAAAAATCGCAGCAAAGCTAGCCGTTGGATACCGACTTGATGAGCTCGATAATGATATTACCGGGGTTACACCTGCCAGTTTTGAGCCAACAATTGATTATGTTGTTACAAAAATTCCGCGCTTCACATTCGAGAAATTCTCTGGCACTCCAGCCGAGCTTTCCACATCGATGAAGTCAGTTGGCGAAGCAATGGCTGTTGGTAGAAGCTTTGCTGAAAGTCTTCAAAAGGCCTTGCGTTCGCTTGAGACAGGCTTGAGCGGTCTTGATGAAATGGAAATGCCAATCGTTGATGGCACCCTTGGCGAGGATAGTTTGCGCGGCTGGATTGCAGGGCAGACACCAGACCGCATCTTGCGAATTGCACAAGCAATGCGTGCCCGAATGAGCCTTCCTGACATCCATAAAGTGACCAAATGGGACCCCTGGTTCCTCACCCAGATTGCTGAAATTGTTGGCGCAGAAAACTGGGTAAAGGAAAACGGACTGCCTGCCGATAAAGCAACGTTCCATAATTTAAAATCACGGGGCTTTTCAGACAGTAGACTAGCCCAGCTTGCGGCCAAGACAGAAGCTGACGTTACAGCCGCGCGCCTGTCACTTGATATCCGCCCTGTTTTCAAACGCATTGATACCTGCGCCGCAGAATTTGCCTCAGAAACCGCCTATCTTTACTCAACCTTTGAAGATAGTGCAGGGGCAACCTGTGAAGCTGACCCATCGGACCGGGAAAAAGTTGTTATTCTCGGCGGCGGCCCGAACCGTATTGGGCAGGGTATCGAATTTGATTATTGCTGTGTTCATGCCGCTTATGCTCTGTCTGATGCTGGCTATGAGACCATCATGATAAATTGTAACCCTGAGACGGTATCAACCGATTACGATACATCGGACAGATTATATTTTGAGCCTCTAACAGATGAAGATGTCATCTCGGTCATTCAGCGCGAAGCTGAAAATGGCCGTGTTAAAGGGGTGATTGTGCAGCTCGGTGGTCAGACACCGCTAAAGATTGCGGCAGGCCTTGAAGCTGCTGGCATTACAATTTTAGGCACCAGCCCTGATGCTATCGATTTGGCAGAAGATAGAGAACGTTTTCAGAAGCTTCTGCAAAAGCATGACCTGAAACAGCCTGAAAATGGTCTTGCAACCTCAACCGAACAGGCCCGTGCGATTATAGAGCGTGTTGGCCTGCCCGTGGTTATTCGTCCCTCATATGTGCTAGGAGGCCGCGCAATGGAGGTCGTCTATCATATGAATGATATGGAACGCTATATGCGCGATGCAGTGGTTGTGTCTGGTAGCAGTCCGGTGTTGATAGACCGGTTTGTTGAAAACGCCATTGAAGTTGATGTTGATGCTTTATGTGATGGTGATGACGTCTTTATTGCCGGCATTATGGAACATATCGAAGAAGCTGGCATCCATTCTGGTGACTCAGCCTGTACATTGCCGCCGCAGACTCTTTCCTCTGATATTCTGAGCTCTATAAAAGAGCAAACAACAACTCTGGCTCACGCCTTGAAAGTTGTCGGACTGATGAATGTTCAGTTTGCTGTCAAAGGCTCAGATATCTATCTGCTAGAAGTTAATCCGCGCGGCAGCCGTACTGTGCCGTTTGTTGCAAAAGCGACTGGCAACCCGATTGCAAAAATTGCCGCCCGTATCATGGCAGGCGAAAAACTATCTGCCTTTAATCTGATAACCCATCAGCAGGATCATGTTGCTGTTAAAGAAGCTGTCTTCCCATTCTCTCGCTTCCCAGGCGTTGATGTATTCCTTGGCCCTGAGATGAAATCTACGGGTGAAGTAATGGGGATTGATACGAATTTTGGACGGGCTTTTGCCAAAAGTCAGCTTGGGGCCGGTACGGTTCTGCCGCTGAAAGGAAGTGTCTTTATTTCGGTAAAGGATGCTGACAAGGAAGCCTTCATTCCTATCTGCCAACAGCTTGTAAAACTTGGTTTTTCGATTATGGCGACTGGCGGTACAACCGATGCTCTTCAGCAAGCCGGTGTGCCTGCAACCCACATTAATAAAGTGATGGAAGGCCGGCCGCATGCAGTGGATGCAATGCTATCAGGCGATATTCAGCTGGTCTTCAATACAGCACATGGCGCAGCAGCAATTCAGGATAGCTTCTCTTTGCGTCACACAGCCCTTACCAACAACATTCCCTATTATACAACAGTATCGGGTAGCCGTGCTGCTGTTGCTGCGATTAGCAGTCTGAGAGACGGAAGTCTGGATGTCTGCTCGCTACAGGATTATTTGCCAAACAGGGGCGTTTTAGCGTAGCATCAGGGCTTATAACCTTTTTTGCAGGCATCCCTTTCTGAGGCGCATGCTTGCAGTTACGCAAAAAAAAGGGGATGTGAGCATCCCCTCACGACAGGATAGAATAAGATGGAAAAAATTCCATTCACACCAGCCGGACTTGAAAAGATTAAAACTGAGCTGGTTACACTAAAAGGACCAGAGCGTCATGAAGTCATCCGCGCTATTGCTGATGCACGCGAACATGGCGATCTCTCTGAAAATGCTGAATATCACGCTGCGCGTGAACGGCAGTCTTTTATCGAAGGCAGAATCACTGAACTTGAAGATGTGACAAGCCGCTCTGAAGTCGTCGATTTATCGCGTCTAACAGGCCAGATTGTCACGTTTGGCACTAAGGTTGTTGTGGCAGACGAAGTGACTGATGAAGAAGCAACCTATGTGATTGTCGGCCCATATGAGGCTGATATCGAGCTAGGCCGGATTTCAACAGCCTCGCCGATTGCCCGCGCCCTGATTGGCAAAAGCGAGGGTGATTCAGTTGAAGTGCAAACACCGCGCGGCCCACACCCTTATGAAATTATTTCAATTTCGGTTATCAGCGATTAGACACACGGCCTTACGGGGCAAGATTAATTGGCACACCTGGCATATTTTTACGTGACCGGATAGCAAGCGCTGTCTTGACGTGGCTGACATTTGGCGCTGGCGTAAGATTGCTGGTCAGAAATCGCTGAAAATCATCCCAGTCGCGGGCAACAATTTTAAGCAGAAAATCTGTTTCCCCCATCAGCATGTGGCATTCACGCACCATATCCCATGAGTTAACCAGAACTTCAAATTCCTGAAGGTCTGTTTCTGCCTGACTTGTTAGGCCGACAAACGCAAAAATTGTGACAGTGTAGCCGAGTGCCTCTCCGTCAATGTTAGCATGATAGCCCTTGATGATATCAGCATCTTCGAGCGCTCTTACACGGCGCAGACAAGGAGGTGCGGAGATACCAGCATTTTTGGCAAGCTCCACATTTGTCATTCGACCGTGTTCTTGCAGATCGCTTAAAATCCGCTTATCAACAGTATCAAGTTTGAATTTTTTGGACATTATATGACGACCGCCTTTAAGAGTTACTGTAAGGTGACATAATTCAAAGCGCAACAATATTACAAAATTTGGAAATATTTTAAATCTAGAAGCTCTTTCAGCCTTTATAAATGCTTCTTTCATGTCTCTTTCAAGGATACGCTCTCAATGTCGCGTTCAATTCACTCGTCTGATACTTTTGTTAAAATGCCAGATTCAACATGGATATTATCAGATGGCACTATGGGAATGATGAGCCAGTCTTTTGCGCTGGCTCAATCCCTTGGATTAGAGGCAACTGACCTGCGGGCTGTGCCAACACCGTGGCTACGGCTCTTTCCTTCTCATGCTGCCATTCCTGGATGGCAGCTTACTCTTGGCCGTAAACCTGACTGGCTCAAGGCAGGCATATTCCCTGAACTTCTGATTACCTGCGGCACCCGAATGGCAGGCCTTTCGGTTGGAATCCGCAGGCTAACATCACAGCGGACAAAAACCATTCATATTCAGGATCCGCGCATCTCGCCGCATCATTTCGATATGCTTATTGTTACCGCTCATGATGACATGGCAGCCCTTGCCAGCACGCCCGGCTATGAGCATGTGCTCGTAAGCACAGGCTCCCTTAACAGGCTCACCCGTGATGCCATTGCAGAACAGGCAACCAGCCTGCCCACACCCTTTTCACGCCTTCATGCGCCTATCTATGCTGTCATGATAGGGGGGCATAATAAGCGCTATAAAGCAGGCGCTGAAGCATTTGCTGGCCTTGGCCGGCAGCTCGCAGCACTTGCGAATAAAACCGGTGCCAGCCTTGCCCTCATTCCGTCACGCCGGACACCTGCCCGTCATCTCAAAAACCTAACTATTGCGCTCACCGGCCTGTCATATACGCTCTGGGATGGGCAGGACCCAAACCCTTATCCCGGCATTCTAGGTCAGGCAGATGCGGTGATTGTCACCTCAGATTCTGTTAATATGACGAGTGAGGCCGCCCTGACAGGAAAGCCGGTTATCGTGGCAACATTGCGCGAAGAAGAAGGCCGGATTGCAGATTTTCATGCACGTATGAAAGCCAATCATCATACTGTCCTGCTTGAAGAGGCGCTGGAAAATCCAGATATTCTGAGCACGCCTTTTGCTGTTCTTGATGAAATGCCGTCCCTTAGCACACAAGTAAGACAGCATTTTGGCTGGCAGGAGCCTGCGTAATAGAGGCTAACCCATATGCCGCAGATAAAACCTGTTTAACGGAATAGCCTGTCGCCTATGCCGCCCATACCCGCATAAAGGCCTGCAACCTGCTCTTCATATCCATTATAGAGCAGGGTTGGTACCCGGTCATCCGAGCCGAGCATCCGTTCGGTTGCCTGCGACCAGCGCGGGTGAGCTACCTCTGGATTAACATTTGCCCAGAACCCATATTCGTTTTTCGCCAACTGTTCCCAGAAACTTACCGGCTGCTGGTCTGTAAAAGTGAATTTCACAATCGATTTAATACCTTTAAACCCGTATTTCCACGGCAAGACACAGCGTAACGGCGCGCCATTCTGCTTTTCTAGCCCCTTGCCATACATGCCTGTTCCTAGCAAGGCGAGCTCGTTCATACCTTCTTCAATGGTAATGCCCTCAACATAGGGCCACGGATACCAAGACTGTTTCTGGCCAGGCGCAACAGATGGGTCATAAAATGTCTCCATCCTGATGTATTTTGCCCCTGATGTTGGGCGCGCCAGCGCAACAAGCTCGGAAAACGGTACGCCCGTCCACGGCACTGCCATCGCCCATGCTTCAACACAACGGTGGCGATAGAGCCGTTCTTCCTGAGAGCCAAGTTTGGTAATAAGGTCGGCTGCATCTATTTTCAGCTCTTCTTCAACCATCCCATCAATGGTAACCATCCACGGATCAGTTTCCAGTTTCTGGGCTTTGCGCCAGATTGTTTTGGATGACCCAAATTCATAAAAATTAGTATAGGTTATGGCTTCCTGCTCTGCTGTCAACGCACGGTCAAGAACATAGCTATCATTGCGGGTGGCCGGAAACCCTGTGATAGGCGCAGCAGAAGCCCGCCCCATCATAGCCGATAGCCCAGCTGTCCCTGCTGCAATACCGATCCCTGCCAGTCCTGCTGCTTTCAGCCACTCACGGCGCGACAGAAACAAGGCTTCATCGGTTACCATATGCTGCGGCATTTCCCAGCTCTTTTTATGTTTAAGTAGCATAATATGTCACCCCTACCAGTAATGATGCATCAGGCCGTGCGGCAGGATGCCGACTAACCCTGCTAACCTTTCTACGATAGATTTATCGATCCTAGCTTCTGACTAGGGAAAAATATAGGCAGTTTATCGCAAAAAAATATTAACGGAGCGCAGCACAGGCGCGCGCAATCCGCGTCATCGCATCATCCAGCACGTCAGTCGCAGCAGCATATGAAATACGGAAATATGGTGATAAGCCAAAAGCGACGCCCGGCACCATTGCAACACCTTCTGCTTCTAAAAAGTAGGTTACAACATCGCTATCTGTTTTTAAGACAATGCCATCTGTTGTTGCGCGCCCAATAAGCCCTGCACAAGAGGGGTATACATAAAAGGCACCAGCCGGCTTCATACAGCTAATGCCGTCAATATCATTGAGCCGGTCTGTGACCAGCGCGCGCCGCTCGTCAAAAATAGCCAATTGCGGCGCCATGAAATCCCGCGGCCCAGTTAGAGCTGCGACCGCTGCCCATTGTGCAATAGAATTCGGGTTAGACGTTGATTGTGACTGGATCTTTGCCATCGCCTTTATCAGCGGCGCAGCGCCTGCTGCATAGCCAATCCGCCAGCCTGTCATCGAATAGGATTTTGAAACACCGTTCAGGGTAAGAATGCGCGGGATAAGGTCGGGCGCAATTTCTGCCATCGTGGCAAAAACAGCACCATCATAAATCAGATATTCATAGATATCATCGCACAGCACATGCAAATGCGGATGGGCGCGCACAATATTAGCAAGCGCAATAAGCTCGTCTTTTGAATAGGCAGCCCCTGTCGGATTAGACGGGCTATTCAGGATAAGCCATTTACTTTGCGGGGTTATCGCAGCTGCTAATACGTCTGGGGTCAGCTTGAAGTTATCGTCTTCTGCACAGGACAGAATAACAGGAACACCCTGTGCCAGCCTTACGATCTCAGGATAGGAAACCCAGTATGGCGCCGGAATAATAACTTCATCGCCGGCATTCACCGTTGCCATCAGCGCATTAAATAGCACCTGCTTGCCGCCTGTTGCGATCGTGATGTTTTCGCGTTCATAGGTAATATTATTATCAGTTGCAAATTTTGCAATCACAGCATCTTTCAGCTCTGGCACGCCATCAACAGTCGTATATTTTGTCTTGCCAGCATCCATCGCATCACAAGCTGCTTTGCGGATATGTAACGGCGTATCAAAATCAGGCTCACCGGCAGCAAGACCAATAATATTTTCTCCGGCTGCTTTTTTCTCATCCGCAATACGGGTCATCGCCATCGTTGGTGAGGGCTTAATGCGGGACAGGCGGTCAGCAATAAAATCTGTTGTCATAGTAGAAGCGTCCAGAAGCAAGAAAATCTAAAGCGATACCGGAACAGCATACCAGCGTTAAGAATGATAACCCAGCATTTTGCCGTTTGGCTGAAAAAAACAACTCTGAAATGCATCACCCCTTTGCCTTTCTTGCTCAGAGGCTTATCTTGCTCATCATGGAAGCTCACATCGAATCACTGCTAACAGATAGAGAACAGAAACCAGCGGATTATACGCTTGTGTCTGACTTTGCCCCCAATGGCGATCAGCCAAAGGCGATTAGTGATCTTATGAGCGGGATAAAAGACGGAGACCGGGATCAGGTTCTGCTTGGGGTAACAGGGTCTGGCAAGACATTTACCATTGCCCATGTCATTGAACAGACACAGCGTCCAGCCCTTATTCTGGCGCCGAACAAGACCCTTGCTGCACAGCTCTATGGGGAAATGAAATCACTATTCCCTGATAATGCTGTAGAATATTTTGTCTCCTACTATGACTATTATCAGCCAGAAGCCTATGTGCCGCGCTCTGATCTGTTCATTGAAAAAGAATCCTCCATCAACGAGCAGATTGACCGGATGCGGCATTCTGCAACCCGCTCACTGCTTGAGCGCGATGATGTCATTATCGTTGCCTCTGTTTCTTGCATTTATGGCATTGGGTCTGTTGAGACCTACTCCACCATGACAATGCGCATCTCAGAAGGCGATGAGCTTGAACGCCAATCCTTGCTCCGCCGCTTAACCGAACTTCAATATCGCCGGAATGATGTGAATTTTGCCCGTGGGTCATTCAGAGTGCGCGGCGACAACATAGAGGTCTTTCCGGCCCACCTCGAAGATAGAGCATGGCGGATTTCTCTGTTCGGGGATGAGGTAGAAGAAATCTGGGAATTTGACCCGCTGACCGGCGAGAAAACATCACAACTGCCAAAAATTACTATTTTTGCGAATTCACATTATGTCACGCCTCGCCCAACCCTTCAGCAAGCTGTCAAATTGATTGGCAATGAGCTGACTGTTCGGCTTGATGATTTTAATGAAACAGGAAAACTTCTCGAAGCCCAGCGCCTCCAGCAACGCACACAGTTTGATCTTGAAATGATAGAAGCGACAGGAAGCTGTAATGGTATTGAGAATTATTCCCGCTATTTATCTGGTCGTGCGCCAGGTGAACCGCCGCCGACCTTATTTGAGTATCTACCTGAAAACGCCCTACTAATCGTTGATGAAAGCCATGTGACTGTGCCGCAAATCGGCGCAATGTATAAAGGTGACTTTGCCCGGAAATCAACCTTATCGGATTATGGCTTCCGCCTACCCTCTTGCCTTGATAACAGGCCTTTAAAATTTGAAGAATGGGAACAGTTTCGCCCCCAGACAATTTATGTATCTGCAACCCCCGGCACATGGGAGCTAGAGCGCACAGGCGGCGTGTTTGCAGAACAGGTCGTCCGGCCAACAGGGCTTATCGACCCGGTCTGTCTTGTCAGGCCAACCGAAAGTCAGGTAGACGATATTATTGCTGAGTGCCGTGATGCTGCAACTAATGGTACCCGCGTTCTGGTAACAACTCTGACCAAGAAAATGGCCGAAGCCTTAACAGAATACATGCATGAAGCGGGCATTAAAGTGCGCTATGTGCATTCTGATGTTGATACGCTGGAGCGGATTGAGATTATCCGCGATTTGCGGCTTGGCGTCTTTGATGTTCTGATAGGGATTAACTTGTTGCGTGAAGGTCTTGATATTCCAGAATGTGCTCTTGTTGGTATTCTGGATGCTGACAAGGAAGGGTATTTGCGCTCCCGCACCTCCCTTATTCAGACGATTGGCAGAGCTGCCCGTAATGCTGAAGGCAGAGTTATTCTCTATGCTGACAGAACTACAGACAGCATGCGCTATGCTTTGGATGAAACAGACAGACGCCGAGAGCGGCAGCAAAAATGGAATGAAGACCATGGCATCACCCCACAAACAGTAAAGAAAGATATCGCTGATATTCTGAATTCTGTTTACGAGAAGGCTGACCACGTCAATGTCAAAGCTGGGGGACGGGCCTCGCATGCCGGCAAGGACATGAAAACCATCATTGCAGATATTGAAACCCAGATGCGTGATGCGGCCGCTAATCTTGAATTCGAAGAAGCGGCACGTCTGCGTGATGAGCTTCGCCGTCTAGAGGCCAAACAGCTCGGTCTAGACGCACCTGGCATGGCACCCTCTATTGCGGCAAAAGCATCAAAACGCCCTCAGCGCGCTGAAATTGATGCCCCTATTCAACCGCCAACAGGTCGCAAGCCCCGGCGCTAGCCTCGTTTATCTATTGGCACAGAAAAAGACCGGCGCAATGATGATTAACGCCAAGGCTATTTTTCGTCGAAGCTGTGCTGTCAGGGATAATATAATCCTACCCTCCTATTATATCGGACAAGAGATACTCTTAGGCCTTGCCCTTACGCTTAATTCCATTAAAACAACATCGTTACGGTCTGAATATTATAATCTGAAAGTAAAAATCTGCCTGAAATCGAAAAAATTTACCCTTATAGTCACACGCGCTCCGCCATCATCCAACGTTAGTGGCGCGCGCACTATAACCACCATTGACGCCTCACATCAAAGGTAAAACCCTATGCTCTCTTCACTACTTGTCCTGGGCGGCGGTCTTCTTCTTTTACTATGGGGGGGCTATGTCTTGCTGCCGGGCACAATATCTCTGGCACTGCATCTGCGTTTACCGGCACCCTTGATTGCTATTGGCATTATTGCAGCAGGCACCTCCATGCCAGAGCTGCTTGTATCTGTTGATGCTGCGCTGATAGGCACATCTGAGATAGCCTGGGGAAACCTGCTAGGCTCTAACATCGCAAACCTTCTTCTTGTTTTAGGGCTAGGCGCGTTGATTGTACCTATCCCCACAAAAAATACTCTTGAGCCACGCGACCAGCTTTTTGTTCTTGCTCTTACTATCGCTGCCACTGTCATTCTGTTTTTTGATCTGTTGGGCGGGGCATACCGATATGTAACAGCCAGCATTTTGATGAGTGGCTTTTTTACTTATATGGGCCTCCAGCTCGTGTCAGCCTATCGCTTTGATGCATCAGGCAATACAGGAGATACTGCAGGGACAGTTACTGACAAGCCCCTCGCAGTCTGGCGCGCAAGCTTATATTGCATCGGCGGCGTGATAGGTCTTATCATCGGCGCTGATTTATTTGTTAAAGGAGGCGTGAGCCTCGCCAGCGCTCTTGGTCTAAGCCAGACAGTCATAGGGCTAACCATTATTGCTATCGGCACATCCTTGCCTGAAATTATTGCCATCGTGGCAAGTATACTGCACCAACGCAATGATATTGCTTTAAGTAATATTATTGGTTCAAATATTTTTAACCTTTCGGCCATTTTAGGGATCGCAGGACTGACCGCCCCACTTCCGGCACCTGGTGATATTTTAGGTTTAACCCTTCCGATCTTAATGCTGTCCACAACCCTTATTTGCTGGATTTCTTTCAAGGGAATTATCATCACTCGGGTGTGGGCAACTGTTTTTGTTGGATTTTATTTCCTATTCCTAATATCCCAAATTTAAAGGTGAGAGCCGGTTAGTTTTACACACCTTATTTTTTACAATCAGCAAATTAGCTTATTAGATGACAAAAGACTGAAACACATCATTTCTTTTTACTTGCTTCTGGTTAACTTACTGTAAAATAGTGCTATTTTTAAATTGCTGTTTTTTTAGGCAAAATCGTTCAAAGGGCAGAAATCCGCCACTATTTGTCCAAGAGCAGCAAGTCTTCCACAACTTTATCCACAGGAAGCGGGGATAAAGTTTTACCCCAGCTAAACGTCCGATTCGGAGCATGAAATTGCACCTCAGCTAAAGACCCCTTCTCTTTTTATGATAAATATGAACAGCCCCAGATAAGCCGCTGTCGCGCTGACAGCTATTTATCTTCCACATAGACAGGTCTATACTGAAACTATTGGAATTTTCCCTGTTTTATTCATGGTAGTAAAAACCGTCCACCACAATGATAAATACACCAGAGACACCTGTTGAAAATTATGCTGAGCGCCCAGATTTCGCGCGTGGACTAGCATATCTGAAAAAGCAGATTCAGACATTGCCTCATCAGCCAGGCGTATACCGGATGTTCAATGCGGCAGGTGATAGCTTGTATGTTGGCAAGGCGCGCCACCTTGCCAAACGCTTGACCAGCTACACCCAGCCCAACAGGTTATCAAGCCGGCTGATGCAGATGGTTGCAGAAACCATCCATCTTGAAATAACAGTGACAAATTCTGAGGTCGAGGCGTTACTGCTTGAATCAAACCTCATCAAGCAATTGCGCCCACGATATAACATCCTGCTAAAGGATGATAAAAGCTTTGCCTATATTCTGCTGGCTGGTGCACATGACTTCCCGCAGCTGACAAAACATCGTGGCGTGCAAAAACGGGCTGGTGATTATTATGGACCATTTGCCTCTGCAGGTGCGGTTAACCGGACAATAACATCTCTGTCTCGGGCCTTTTTATTACGAACCTGCACGGATAGTTATTTTGATGCCCGCTCACGCCCCTGCCTGCAATATCAGATTAAACGCTGCACGGCACCTTGTGTAGGATATGTCAGCAAGGCAGCCTATAAAGAGCAGCTAAAAGCTGCCTCGGCGTTTCTCTCTGGTAAATCAGATTCTGTTCAGCGTGAATATGGCCGCGCCATGCAACAATCTGCCGAAGAGCTAGATTTTGAAACGGCCGCCTTATGGCGTAACCGGATTAGAGCCCTTACCGCTATTCAGGCTAATCAAGATATCAATATGCAAGGTCTTGCAGATGCTGATATTATTGCGGTCGCACAGGCAGGAACCCAGTTCTGTATTCAGATCTTTTTTGTCCGCGCCGGCACGAATTACGGCAACACCGCCTATTTCCCCAAACAAGCAGCAGATGCCGAAAAAGCAGATATTCTAACCGCCTTTATCGGTCAGTTCTATGATGAACGGCATCCCCCGAAACTACTTCTGGTTAGTGACCTTCCCAACGAAGCAGCCTTGTTATCCGAAGCTCTTTCTATCTCCGCTGGTCAGAAAATTAAGATGAGCACGCCGTCCCGCGGCGCCCGCCGTCAGCTTATGGATATGGCACGCAAGAATGCCAAAGAAGCCCTTACCCGAAAACTTGCCGAAACATCCTCACAGCATAGATTGCTGTTAGCTCTTGCAGAGGCCTTCCAGATGGATACACCTCCAAGCCGGATAGAAATCTACGACAACTCACATATTCAAGGTGCACATGCGGTTGGTGGCATGGTAGTTGCTGGGGTGGATGGGTTTATGAAATCTGCCTATCGAAAATTCAATATGAAATCAGATGGACCCCATAAGGTAGAGGTAGGTGATGATTTTGCGATGATGCGCCAGATGATTTTCCGCCGATTTGAACGCGCTTTGAAAGAAGACCCCGATCAGAATTCGTCAAACTGGCCTGACCTGCTACTTATTGATGGTGGCCGTGGTCAGCTCAATGCGGTGCGTGAGGTGATGCAGGAACTAGAACTGGATGACATCCAGATTGTAGGAATTTCAAAAGGGCCGGATAGAAATGCCGGGCGTGAGCAGTTTCATATTGAGGGGCGCGAGAGCTTTACTCTTCCGCCGCAAGATCCTGCGATGCATTATCTGCAACGTCTTCGTGATGAATCGCATCGCTACGCCATCGGCGCCCATCGCGCCCGGCGCACAAAGCAGACATTGAGCAATCCACTAGATGGCGTGCCGGGCATTGGTGCAACTCGTAAACGCGCGCTACTGACTCATTTTGGCTCAGCACGCGCTGTGTCTCGTGCCGGAGTGCGTGATCTTCAGGCTGTTGATGGAATCTCAGACGCCATTGCTCAACGCCTCTATGACTGGTTTCATCAATCAAGTCAGTAATATTTATGCCCGATACGGCTGTTAATGCATCTGCTGACTAGACCTTAAGCCTTACTCCCGTTATTTAGAAGGCTAACAGATATACTCAAACGCACGAGACCATTAGTGCTGGACAGGGGACAAGGAAGAGCGAATGAATAATCTTCCCAATATTATTACAACAATCCGGATTGCACTTGCCCCTTTTATCGCTGTTCTTATCTGGCATTCAGACAAGGCTGACTATGCGCTCTATGCGCTTATTTTATTTATCATAGCCAGCATTAGTGATTGGCTTGATGGCTATCTTGCACGCCAGATGGAAGTTATCTCACCGCTGGGGCGTATGCTTGACCCCATTGCTGA
>Ga0233444_10002061_pt1 | contig 21664 bp, 20 predicted proteins | sample SI_124_October20_6_FD_182792 | JGI IMG/M metagenome (GOLD analysis project Ga0233444, IMG submission 182792) | Seawater microbial communities from Saanich Inlet, British Columbia, Canada - SI_124_October2016_10_MG | ecosystem: Environmental > Aquatic > Marine > Inlet | place: Canada: British... | reverse complement strand
TGTCCCCAATGCGTACATCATTGACTTGTCCACCCCAGAGAACCAGCCCTACAATGCCGGTATCGTCCCTGCCACAAGCAGCTGCAACGGGGCCCGTGAAGTGTTCGGACACCACAAGGCGTTGCGGATAGATTCTAAGCACAACCATTTCCAGTTGCCTTACCGGGGCATTTGGACGTAAGTTGATGATTCGATTTGCAGGTGTTGGCCACTGACCGTCATTGTTTGACATAAGGCGTTGATAATCTATCAACGCTCATGAAACCTTTCATTCTTTTTTCCTACGACGAACGGTGAATGAGGTTTTTGTTGGCTCCGGTCCCTCTTCAATTTCATTTCCACCAACTAAGACATCCACTGCTTCTTCATATCGTTCGCGAATGGATTGTTTCGGAGATTTCCAAGGCATGTGGTTTCTGCAGACCAGGTAAACCTCCGATGAAGAGTTACGAGAAGCATCGGGAGAATACCGGCGGACTGTGGAAAAGTGAGGCTTTACAGCATCAATCAATTCTTGCACTCCAATTCCTTGGAACAGCTTGGTCGTGAATGCACCGCCTTTCTTGAGAAGAGGCAGTGAAAAATCAAAGACATCGGCAACGAGGGTCATGGCTACTGATTGGTCCATGTCCCATTTCCCAGTGATATCTGGAGAAATATCAGAGACGATCACGTTAATCAAGTTCCCACCAAGTTCCTCAAGAACACGCTCTTGGGTATACGGGTCGGTGATATCGCCTGTGAGAAGCACTGCTCCCTCAACGGGTTGACACGGTTCAAGGTCTACACCAACGACATGTCCTTCCGGGCCAACAAGTTCCACAGCGACCTGAGACCAGCCTCCAGGGAAGCATCCGACGTCAAGAATCGTATCGCCTTGGCGAACAAGCCCAAACCGTTCCTGTATTTGCTTGAGTTTGAAGGCAGACCGAGCACGATACCCACTAGCCTTGGCTTGTTTACGCCAAGAATCACGTTTGTGATTTTCAATCCAGTGGTCTGCCATAATAGACTCCTCTTTTGTTGCTACGAGGACGATGCCTTCATGAATGCTTTTCTTATTGAAGCCCAAATCCAAGCAATCAAGGCAGAAGGCGTCTTGGCCGTCACCAAGGAGGACATAGATTGGGCTCATCAACCAACAAGGGATTGACGGTCCTCGGCCTTATGGTGTATCTCTGTGCACTTTTGCTGGTTGAACCAGTAAGTGCAATCATCGTACAGTTAGATCAGGATTTCACTACACCAGTATCAACTGGGGAAGGAGGCAGGACGCTTCTTGTTGAGGAATACACCGCAACATGGTGCTCTGTATGTTCAGAAGTTGACCCAGAACTTGAGACTGTTGCAGACAGCCATGGCTCCCGTATCGCTATTATTGCACTTCATCCTACAGACGGAGATGATGCTTTTGAGCCTGCAGCAGCAGCCCACAGAATCGAACGAATGAAAACGGTGAACCCTAGTATTGCATCTACTCCAACATTCGTCGTAGAAGGAGGTACACCCCGAGGTGGTTACGAAGCCTGGCAGGATGTCCAGCGAGATATCCTCAACACTGAATTGGAACGACAGAAGGTCACTCCTCTATCGTTTGAAGTTCAAGCGACGGATTCGGGATACAAGGCATCGGTCATCAACACAGAACCCTTGACCCGCAATGGAACGCAGTTGACCTTCCTCGTCGTGCAACACGGAGCAGAAGTTCCTGAACGGGGAATCAATGTTGGAGGCTCAACACGCGACCGAGTTCTCCTTGGCACTGCAGAATGTAATCTTGAGACTGGAACACTATCTGCAAGCATCGGTTTGCTTAATGCAACAACAAACAATACTTGCAGCGCTGATTTTAGCATTGAATTTCCAAAGTATGACTCATGGAGTGTGATTCTCGTCCATGAGCACACACTTGATGCACTCCGGAACGGTTCTGAACCGATGTCATACGGAGCTGTTGAAATGGCGCATCGGTCAAGATCCGTTGAGCAATCCTCAAACGCAAGTTGGGTTCTCATCGGACTTTGTGCGGCGCTAAGTTTGGTTGCTATTGGTCGTAAAAAGTAACAGATTCAGTGTTGAAATGTCATGATTCTCCCGAATTCATGAAATTATCCCCGATATCTTGCAATTGATTGTGCATTCAATGCGAGGTTTGATAAACTTCAGTACCAATGTATAACCATGACAAACACATGGGAAGACATCACATGGGAAGAAGAGGCCCCCCTCAAGGAGTGGGTCATCGAATATGTAGCAAAGATTGGAGATGAATCCTCGCATCACCTCACCATACTCTACGGAGAAGAGATGGAAGACGTTCAGCGTCATCTCATGCATGAACTACGTACGACATACCTAGAAGCCACTGAAATCGAAGTCACTGTTCTTCGAATGGAAGTCATTGACCAGGAGCCAAACGCATTCCTCTTTGATGGAACGTACACGCCTTGATTATGCCTTATCTCGGTAAACGAGTTCTATTTTCTGACCGTCTTCAAGAATATGATTTTGGAACGTCATAACTTCTTCCCGATTTTGGTTTCCATCATCGTCGGTAGTGGTTACGAACATCAAAAACTCATGATCGGCATCAATTCTGTAATCATCAAAACCAGTTTCGTCAAAGTGCTTGCCCCAAACGTCAAAGAATGCCTCAAGGGGCGCTTCTACACCTTGCTCTTTCAATTCAATGTGAATGACTCCATTGGTACTGTGAGTATGGAGTTGTCGCATTGTGCAGGCCCCGTCATTGAGCCCTACATCACCTGGAATCTCCAAAAATTCATTGTTGATTGAAAGGACCAATTCAACATGATAGTGGTCCACATAATCACTGTGACCACCGAGGCAATCTTCCGCAAGCGGGTGGAGGTCATCAGCAGTTGAGAATACTTCACTGGAACCATCACTCTTTCCGAGCAGAAGACCCGTGGCAACTAAAGCGGCGATGGTGATGAGCAACCAAAAGACAGTATCAGTTTTCATCTCAGGCCCATCCCATCATCAAACGCTTGTTTCATTGGGTGAATCGTCGTTCCAATCCCCATGCTCATGCATGCGACCAATGGTCCAGAAACCAAACAGAGCGATAACGTTAGCAACGTGTGCGGTCGTACAGTATTGACAGATTTTGCCCATTGCAACCTCATAGGAAATCAACAGACCAATCACCGGCAGACCAAGGAGAGTGAGATACATTCCATACTTTGAATAGCGTTCAGCCCAGAGAGAATCCGGTTCCTTAGAAATTGAGTTCGCAAGGAACATCAGTACTCCAAAGGCGAGCATACCGATGATCCCCCAAGGTTGGCCAAACAATGGGTCGGTATTGTAAGCAATATTTCCGAGGACATCATCGCATGAAAATACGGTTGCACTTGAGCAAACAGCACCCCCTTCGCTGATTTTATTGGAAATCCAGAGGGTGTGAACGGATATTGCAAAACCAACCAGCAGAACAACATTCAATCCCAGAAGGCGTTGTCGACGAGTAGATTCAAGATGAGGCCAATTCGCAGATAATGACGCACCAATGGTTGAACCAAACGAGGTCAGGAGCAGTGTTCCAAACAAAAGAGGTACGATGTAGAACAGTAAAATGATATTTGCATCCATTCACTCCTCACCTCCTACAATTCTAAAGATAGCATCACCAATCTTTTCCTGAGGGTTTTCAGATGAAACCCAAGCGACGATCCCATCGGGTTGAATGAGAAAGTATGCAGGAGTTCCAGGGACCTTCCATTCGTCCATGTTATCAAGGTCTAAATCGTCAATGTATGTGAACCTGTGAGGATTGCCTGGTCGGGTGGTACAATCCCCTTTTGCACATGTCTCTTCCCCAGATTTATCTCTAAAGGCTACTATCTCATCACGACTGCTTTCGTGACCAGGAATGTTCAGTTCAGCCACGTTTGCAATAAAGTTGACAACGGGTCCATCCCAATTTTCTTGTGTGGACTTGGAGAAGTAATCTGCGGCTTGGCCTGTTTCAGAGGCAGAATCCCAGCAGAATCCACAATCAGTATCAATAAATTGAACGACCATCCACGCTGCAGTGGTATCCGTGTTGGACCAGTTATCTACAAGCCAATCATCCATATTGAATTCTGTCCAGCCTGTTCCATTGTAACTCAAACCTTCCAGAGGAGGGGCACGTTGTCCTTCCTTGGTTCCGCTTGCAATGGGGTCGGTAGTGAATGCCAGAAACATGATTGAGGCAAAGAATAGTGCCATGATTTTGATGGCTGTGTCGGTTCGTACATCGGCTTCTTCATCGTACTTCATGATTTATTCCCCCATTCCAATTTCTTCAAGCAAAACAGATGCTGTATGACGAATCGCATCTTCGCTATTCATGCGCACATCAAATCCACTTTCTAACATTTTGTCAATGGCAAGACGAGCACGAGGCACATCGCCTGCCCAACCACGGTCACCACCGGTGTATTCGATGCTTGCATCATTACATCCGGTAACCTCAACCACAATCTCAGCGATGCGACGAACTGAGGCAGTATCGTGGCTACCAAGATTGTAAAGATTGACGGGTTCATTCGTCTTCCCCATCACGTGAAGAATCGCATCAGCACAGTCCCCTACTTCCATGTAGGACTTTTCTTGACGCCCATTACCGAGGACCTCAAGTCGGGTTGGGTCGGCTTTTAGTTTGTGAATGAAGTCAAAAATCACACCATGCGTCCCTCGGGCGCCAATGATGTTAGCGAAACGGAAAATCCATGCTTGGAGGCCAAAGGTTCCAACCCAGCTGCTAATGAGTCCCTCTCCGGCCTGTTTGCTTGCGCCGTAAAGTGAGATCGGCAAACATGGACCATGATTTTCAGGAGTTGGAAGAGGTGCATTTTCTCCGTAGACAACTGAACTTGATGCAAAGACGATTTTCTTAACCTCGTTCAATCGCATGGCTTCAACAACATTGTAAGTAGCGATGGTGCCTTGTTGAAGGTCCGTATCTGTAACACGAGTTCCGAGGCGAATATCCGGATTTGCAGCCAAATGGAACACACATTCAATGTCCATTGCCATAGCAGATTTAACGTCCTCAAGATGACAGACATCACCATGAACCATCGTTGCGGAACCGGATTCCAGATGATGGGAGATAAACGATTCTTGACCGCTTGAAAGATTGTCAAGAACCACCACGTGGTCGCCGCGTGTTACCAGACGGTCAATGAGATGGGACCCAATAAAGCCTGCTCCTCCAGTTACCAAGGCTCGCATGGTCAAAGGACTGAGGGCGTCCGTATAAGGGGATGGGTGTTGAGGTGTGTACCACGTTTCCACGTCATTGATAAGCGTTAACGAACAGCGATATGGCTCTGAGAAGATGTCTCGGAGGAGGTGAAAACGTGAAGAAAAACGCAACCATGAACGAAGATGAATCGGTCGATTCCAATGTATTGGTCGGGTATGTCCGCCGCAGCAACGCTGGAGGGGCCCTCAAAGTATCCATCAATACGGCGGCATTTGCTGACTGCAACACTTACATGACAAGCGATGGTCAAGCCTATGTCCCCTTGGTCATATCCATCGCCGCACTAAACAAGGTGCTGTCAGGTGACCGTGCGGTAACAACCATCGCCCAATTACAGGATTGAGGGGAACATTGAACCTTTGTCGCTCTTACTTGATCTATCAAGATGAAGTCAGCGCCCTTTGACCGTCTTCGGCCGGCAATAGGGCCCAATACCCCTAGTTTGGGAAGGATTGGATGAAAAAACGAACACACCTATATAGAAGGGAGAATCGGGTTTTATTTGTGACGACCATCACGGACACGGAGCCTTCCACGAGGCCTTTCGTCGTTGCGGGCATGCCCATGTACAACGAGGAAGAGACCATTGGCTCGGTTGTAATTCGTGCTCTTCGCCATGTTGACAAAGTGGTCTGCATTGATGATGGTTCGTCTGATGCGAGTGCAAGAATCGCAGAAGCATGCGGTGCGACTGTTGTCAGGCACCGCATCAATCGAGGCTACGGTGGTGCGCTCAAGACATTGTTCATGAAGGCCCTTGAAATGGACGCCGACGCATTGGTATTGTTGGATTCTGACGGACAACATGAAGCCCACGATATTCCTAATATGCTCGGCCCCATCCTTAGTGGAGAAGCTGATTTCACCATCGGGTCTCGATTTGTAGACGGCGGCGGTGGAACCGACATGCCTGCATATCGCAGACTTGGTATCAAAGTCATCACGGCTGCGTCTAACCTTTCAAGCGACCTTGACATCAAGGATACGCAATCCGGATTCCGTGCATTCTCCCGAATGGCTCTAGAGCGACTACGTTTTGACTCAGAAGGAATGGAATTGTCTTTGGAAATGTTAGAGGATGCTCGTGAAAAACAACTTCGTGTTCTCGAAGTCCCCACGGTGATTCGCTACGATGTCCCCAAGGGCTCTAATTTCACGGCCGTATCTCATGGATTTACGGTCCTCACTTGGGCCATGCTTTCACTTTCGCAGAAGAAACCACTTCTGGTATTAGGAATTCCCGGATTCGGACTCCTAGCGACAGGTGCAGCAATGGGAATGCAAACAGCCCAAGGATTCACAACTCAACTCGACAGTGTCATTGGAGACGGTATTTCTGCTGTCTGGATTGGCGTACTTGGACTGGCCTTGATGGCTACTGGTCTTGTGTTGCAAAGTGCACGTGGATTCCTACGTCACCTTTTGGTCCGTGAATTCGGGCTGGACTGATCACATCAGTCGCATTGCGAGTGAAATCAAATAGGGCGCTGCAAAGAGCCCAAAGAAAATGAACATGAAAATTCTCACCGTTCGTTGATTTTTGTCATCGGCAGCATTTTTGTCAATGCACTCTTGTTCTTTGCATACCCTCGGCTCGGAAGAAAGTGGTATGGGTTGGAAGCAAATACGGCAATGCTTGTGAGGTTGCACCTTATTGCTCGACAGAGAACCTGCAATCTGACTGGATTTCTTGGCTACCATTTCCTTCACTTTCTTTGCATTCACCATAACGCTCACCTTATGCTTTGATGGTCGTCCCTACGAAAGGCTTGCCTTCAAGGGCGTCGTCAAGTAGCCCGATATCTCTACCGTCAAGGACTGCCAAATTCATTCCCGAATCCATCGCTGCTTGGACCGCCATGGGGTCTACAACAGCAGATGCGCCCGGTTCGAGTGGAATGCCCACGCCAGTAATTGCACCGAGTTCATCCAATGTAATCTCAGTTAACGCCTCGGCGTCGTCATGATGCCGTGGGTCTTTCGAATATACGTGTGAAACATTCGTAGCGATAATGCAATGGCGTGCTTGAACCGCCCCCGCCAAACGAACAGCGACGGTGTCAGTGGTATGGCCGGGGACGGTACCGCCCATCACGACAACATGATGTGATTCCATCAAAAGTCGTGCAGCCTCAATGGTATGAGGGATGGTTGGAGCAACATCACATCCAATCTCAGCAAGTATTTGCTGGAGAACAGTAGCATTGAGCCGAGTCGCTGCAATACCAATTTCATCAAGGCGATCGGATGATGAAATCATGGAGGACGCAAGTTCAATCCCTTCACGAGCAGGGAGACCTCCACCAACAACGAGGGCCATTTTGCGCCCGTTACCTTCCATATGAACTACGAGTTGCCGAAGACGCGCCATCCAGGTTTCCCGTTGAGCCGCTTCTTCGGGCCGAAGGAGACTACCACCCAACGCAACTACATGGCGAATGCTCATGACTCCTGTGCTGCGCGGCCATCCTTTCATCCTATCCCTAGCCAAAGCCTGTCAATCCCTGGGAGAGGGAAAAGGCAGGCGAGGTTTGAAGTGCCCAACCTAGACCCACACATGGGAGGCGTAGCAAGTGGCGGACGATGCAAAACAATCAGCGCGACGCCTCCGACTCAAACTCGCTTTGGAAGAACTTCGAGAAATGAAGGGATTCGGAACCGAGCTTGTCACCCTGATCATCCCTCCCGACCGACAGGTATCAGATGCCCGTCAAATGCTTCAAAACGAGCACGGTCAGGCTGCAAATATCAAATCAAAAGGAACGCGCAAGAACGTTCAAGGTGCTATTGAATCCGCCCTATCCACTCTTTCTCGTTACAAGAATGCAGGCGAATTTGGAATCGCCATATTCGTCGGTTCAATCATCATTGGAAACAACAAAAACAGGATGATTAGCGTCGTGATTGAGGACCCGCCTGAGCCCTTGCTCTCGTTCCGTTACAGATGTGATTCAAAGTTTGAATTAACGCAATTAGAGGAAATGCTCATCGACAAAAAATCCTACGGATTATTTGTGATTGACCGCTCGGAAGCAGCCTATGGTATTGCATCTGGAAAAAGAATTCACGTCCAAGAACATCTCGTCTCCAACATCATGGGGAAGCACCGACAAGGTGGTCAATCTGCCCAACGTTTTGAGCGATTGATTGAGGAAGCTGCGCACAACTTTTTCAAACGGGCAACCGAACATGCCAATTCATATTGGCTTCCTCATTTGGAGAACATCCAAGCCATCATCATTGGTGGCCCAGGGGCAACCAAGGACTTCGTTGTAAAGAACGAATACTTCCATCATGAAATTGCAAAAAAGATCGCAAAAACCCATTTTGACGTGGGTTACTCAAACGAATCAGGAGTTCGAGAACTTGTTGACAATGCTGGAGCAATGATGGGCGAGATTGAATTGGATGCAGAGCGGCAAATCATGAACCGATTCTTGGAAGAACTCATTCGCCCACACCCCAAGGCAACCTATGGAGAAATGATGGTGAAACGTGCCCTTGAGGAGGGTGCAGTAGACAAATTATTGTTCTCGGAGGGCTTGAAAGCTAAGGATTTGAAGGTCCAATGCAAAAAGTGCAGGCATGAATGGGACCAACGGGTCAAGAAGACCAGCGATGATATTTCTTGTCCAGAATGTGCAGCATCTGGCGAAGCCATTAGAGTGCTTGAAACAAGTTCGGTATTTGACATACTGAGCAAAAATGCAGAAGCAAGTAACACCGAAGTCATCATCATCTCAACCGATACTGAAGAAGGCTCTCAACTGATGCTTGGATTTGGCGGACTTGCAGCAATATTGCGCTACCCCTGGATGTGATTTCATGCAGATGCTCAAGAGAATCGTTCAACCCCTCATCGTTGAAGCATTGTCCAACATGGGCGTTGAGCAAATGCCTATTGAAAAAATGCTCCAAGCATCCCGGGAACTGGATCAAGGTGACCTTGCATTACCGTGCTTTCCTTTTGCAAAGCGATTAGGAATGGCTCCTGCCGAGATTGCCGAACAACTTGCACACCATGTCGCAGACCACCCAGCCATCGGAGAAGTAAGTGGAGTAAACGGCTACCTCAACATCCGAGCCAACCCGACATGGATCGTTGAACAGTTAATGGAATTTGGAACTCAAGGGTCCCACCCGTCACCAAACCGAAGCGTATTGATTGAACACACTTCGGCCAACCCGAACGGGCCATTTCACGTTGGGCGTGCTCGGAATGCCATTTTGGGAGACACGCTGGTTCGACTTCACCGATTGTTTGGAAACAATGTTACTGCGGAGTATTACGTCGACGACATGGGCAAACAAGTGGCCGTTCTTGCTTGGGCTCTAGAACATCTATCGGCAGAAGATGTAGAGGCCCAATTGGTCGGTCGAGAACCTGTGAACCCTTCTTGGAAAGGGAAGGCGGACCACGAACGCGTCCGCTGGTATCAGGCTGCACAAGCACTTCGTCAAGAAGACGCAGGAGCCGAAGAAATTGAGAAGAAGATTGGACTCATGGTTCATGCGAGTGAAAATGGAGATGAAGCCGTACTCGCTTCGTTCCAAGCCGCATACCAACCAGTTTTGGAAGGTATGCTTTCCACATTGGGACGCCTGGGGATTAACTTTGACCGATTCACCAAGGAGTCAATTTTCGTTACCAATGGCGATGTTGAACGTTTGATGGAACGGCTTGGAACGTTGGAAATCAACGGTGCAGCAGAGAACGGAGCCCAATTCCTTGACCTTGGTGCACGTGGATTGAAGGGGAAAACAGAATTCTTCTACCGGCGAGGCGACGGTTCCTCACTTTATGCAACTCGTGACATTGCCTACCATATGTGGAAATGGACGCAAGGTGGTGACCTCATCAATGTACTTGGAGAAGACCACAAGCTCCAAGCAAAACAAGTGGGAATGACATTGGAAGAACTTGGTGAAAAGCGCCCTGAAGTCGTATTTTATTCATTTATCAAACTCCCAGAGGGGAAGATGTCAACTCGCCGAGGTAACGTTGTTTTCATGGACGACCTACTTGAGGAAGCAAAAGAACAAGCGGCTGTTGTAGTTCGAGAACTCCGCCCGCACTACGACGAAGATAAGATCAGTGCCATTGCTGAAGCAGTGGGAACATCAGCGGTTCGATTTAACATCATCAAGGTGAGTCCAGAGAAGGGATTCACCTTCAGGTGGGAAGATGCGCTTACCTTTGAAGCAGGTTCAGCACCGTTCATCATGTACAGTCACACCCGTGCATGCTCTATTCGTAAGCGAGTTCAAAACGAAGTAGGGCCGATTGAAGACATCCTCAACGGAGATATTGAAACCAAAGAACACTTTTCAGACGGCTTAATCACCTTGCTCAGAGTACTTGCAGTCCATCAAGACCGTGTGGAAAAGGCAGTCAATGACCACCGTCCTCATTTGTTTGCAGAACATATGCTTCATCTTGCGAATGCTTACAATGCATTTTACCGAGATTGCCACATCCTAACGGATGGCCACGTGGACGGATTTTACCTTTGGGTGTCCGAATTAGCACGGGGAATCATGAAAGATGGAATGGAAGGCCTCGGCCTGGTAGCCATCGAAGAAATGTGATCACTGGTCGCTGCGATGCCAACCTTCAGGCAATGCCATTGGGTCGTTTGGACGGGCTGCTTGTACTTTACGAACAATTTCAAGACGCATAGAGTCCATACCGACGAACTCGGTAGCAGACATCGTAATGCGTCCTTTCGGGTCCATCAAAAACGGCAGTTCGGGTTCACCTTGACCGCCGTTTGCATTCCAATCTTCTTCAGCCGATTGAACTTCATCCCACATTTCGGGAAGCGGGTCAAGTAGGTCAGCCTTGGAGGTCACCACCATGAGTTCTGTTTCAGGGAGTAAGGTTTCTACTTCCTTTAGCAAATTCATTTGCTCTTCGTATGTAGTGCCGCAAGACTCACTCTCATCCACCAAGAAAAGAACGAGTGAGCCGACATGCTCCAAAGCAGCAATGGCTTGCATCTCAATGTAGTTTCGTTGCTCCATTGGCCGGTCCAACAAACCTGGTGTGTCAACCAGCTGGTATTGAAGTCGGCGATGTACAAAATGGCCAACGTGGATTTGCTTGGTTGTAAATGGATAATGATTGACTTCCATATTTCCGGAACTCAATGCTGAAATGAAGGCGGACTTACCGACGTTAGGTGCGCCACAAACGACGATACAGGGAAGAATGGGGTCGATTTTGGGGAGTCGCTTTAGGGTCTCACGGGCCTCACTTAGCCAAACTAATGAAGAACTAACTTGGCGCATGATTGAGGAGATGCGCCCGTAGGCTTCTCGACGTGCATCGTGCATCAATTCTGTTCGCCCCGTACGAATGATCTTCTTCGCATTCTGTGAGGCGATACGTAAAACTTGTTTTCCTGCCCATTGAAGTGCTGCAAGATTCTTACGATAGTCATCACATCCAACACACGCATCGATCATTGCGATGTCAAACAAAGGTGATTGGTCAAGCGATGGCCAAGCCGCCACGAGTTCAATGAATTGATTAGAAATGACGTCCGCTGCGGTCTGAACCATTCGAGTCATCTGCTTCCGCACCCGAAACACACGGACAGGGTCGTCAACACGGTCTGCGGCTTTCTTTGCTCGGGAGAAGGCTTTGTCGAGCAATTCGTCTTCTAATAAGACGGTGCTTAACGTTCGCCAAGATACTTTCATGACCTTCCCTCAATTCATGCCCGTGGCCCACACTTGAAGAAGTCACCCGTTCATTTGACCTCTTAGATATGAAAGGGGAGGTTCAAGTACGCTCGCCGATTGACCAATGACATGGCGAAGAAGAAAATGGGAACCGAACTACCAGAATGGGCACAACCAATGTGGAAGGACCTCGGTTCACCCGACCTTGATGGGCTAGCACCTGTCCATACAGGCGACCTCCTTGAGCGCCGACACGGGCTTCGCAAGGATGATTTCATTGAAGTCCACATGAACGTTCAAGCATTCAGCGACTCGGAACAAGCATACATCCGAGGCAGACTCCTCTCCAGTGGCAAAACCAGTTTGGAGATTCTCGGAGATGATGGGCGAAGTCATTTTGTGGCCCGTGAAATCATCGTTCGCATCGTACTAGTAGCGCACACACGACCTGCATACATTGACGATGACAAATTGTTAGCCTACGAGCGAGAAGACATGAAACGTCGCTCAACCCTTCACGAAAAGGTGGAAAAACAAACAAAAGGAAACGACGATTCACACCTCTGGGGATGATTAAGATGAACCTTCCAGAGGGCTGGGAGGAAATTGATGGACGCCTCATGCATGAATACGCATTTGAAAATTTCCAGCAAGCGAAATCTTTTGTTGATATCATTTCAGACCTCTGTGAGGAACACCAACACCATGCAGACATTCATTTTGGCTGGGGTTATGTCGTCATTGAATTGATGACACATGATGAGGAGACCATCACGGAGAAGGACCTCAGCCTGGCCAAAGCGATTAACGAAATTAGGTGAGCAGATGTCAAAGGATCCAAAGGGACGAAAGGAACCTGGTTTCACCCGCCACGCCTTCGTCTGTGGACATGAACGCCCTGAAGGGGCTGCACGACCATCCTGCCTTGCTAAAGATAGCCTGAACATGATGCGAGAACTCAAGCAATCGGTTCGAGATAAGGGAATTAAAGGTGTTCGGGTCCAAAAATCCGGATGTCTGGATTATTGTGAATTCGGACCAACATGCGTCATTTATCCCGAAGGGACATGGTATTCACTTGAGGCAAACGGCGCATTTGATGCTGTTCTCAAACATTTGGAAACCGGTGAAGTTCAAGTGAACTACACGCTCAAGCTTACCGAATAATCACAGTTTAACCGGGCGCGTTGCACCGCATGCTTGACACTTGAGGAGCGTCGTACGGTCTTCACGAATAAAATGTGTATCTGGGGCAGAACATTGGCTGCACTTGATGTACGTGTTTACGTAATTTGCAATCGTGTTCTTGATTCTCTTCGGAGGGATTCGCCCCTTGAAACGAGCACGAGGACCGTCACGGGAACCAGAAGTACCAAGGTCATTCAAGATGTACTGATAGACGTGATTTTCGTCTCGGTCCATCATTGATACGACATCGTTGAAATTACGAAAAATGGTGTTTGAACCCTCAATGAGGATTTGAGGGGCAGGCAATCGCCATCGTGAACGACTGGAGATTTCCTCAGGGATGTTCTCACGGGCACGGTCAAGGAGAGACTCGTAATCAAAGTCGGCCATGATTCGTGGCCGGCCTCCCACCCTTCAAGACTTTCGCCCTGTGAGGCATTTACAGGAAAGCATTCATTTGGGTTAAACCAACCCGTTGAACTGAGCATCATGGTGTTAAGCATTGAAGAACTGAAGGTCCTTGCAACCAATCTACGAAAAGAGGGGTTGAACACTCAACAAATCGCTGATGAATTGTCATTGTCCCAAGACACCATCACATGGCTCTTAACCGGAACCGGCGAAAAAGACCGCCCAAGTGACGTTCGTATTGGATGGAGAACTCTCGGAGTACGCCCCCACAGGATAGCATCAATTGGAGCCATTATGGCTGATGTCGCCGATGAAGAAATCGGCCATGACGACATTGATACCGTGGTTGGAATCTCTATCAATGGAATCGCTTTTGCCTTTGAGGTGGCCAGAATGCTTGAGTCCGACATGACTGTTTTTCGCACAACTGACCAAGGAACAGGTAGCGGTTCACTCTCTACAAAATACGGTCAAGTTGCTGGAAAAAGAGTCATCATCATCGACGACGTTCTGTCTTCCGGAATGACGATGTCAAAGACCATTCAATCTATTCGTGATGCTGGTGGAGAAGTAGCCCTCGCCATTGTTCTCGTCAACAAAACAACGCGAAATGAAATCGATGATGTCCCTCTTCGTGGATTGATTCGGGCAGTCGCTGTTTGAGGTGATTTGATGCATTGGTCCGATGTAATTGCAGAACGGCTCGCGCAGGGTGGCAACGACCACATTATTGCAACCGGAATCACCCCGAGTGGGGAGTTTCACATCGGCCATCTCCGAGAAATTCTCACTGGAGATATGATCACTCGAGCAGCCCGACGTGCTGGACTCAATGCAGAACTCGTTTTTGTCGTGGATAACGCCGACCCACTGCGTAAGGTATATCCTTTCTTAGATGCATCATATGAGGAATTCATTGGCCATCAACTCGGTGCAATCCCCGCACCTGACAAAGATGGAAAGCCAGATTGGGAACGCTTTGAAAACGAAGGATGGTCCTATGGAGACCACTTTCTTGCACCCTTCCTAGAAGCGCTAAAGCAAATTGGCGTAGAACCGAGATTGATTCCAAACCTAACCTCGTATCGGGAAGGGAAATTTGCTTCCTCAGCAAAGAAGGCATGTGATGACCCAGGTGCAATCCGAGAAATCATAGAACGGGTATCTGGAAGAGAACTTCCTAAGGATTGGTTTCCCTGGCAGCCACTTGACTCAAAGGGGTCATTGGACGGCCTAACGATTACTGGGTACGAATATCCCTTAGTCATGTGGACGGACCAATACGGCGAAAACGGCCAGTCAGACATTACAAAGGGAGAAGGCAAACTGCCTTGGAGATTGGATTGGCCGGCAAAATGGGGATTCAATAACATCACTTGCGAACCATTTGGAAAAGACCACGGTGCTGCAGGCGGTTCATTTGCAACGGGAGTTGAAATCGCTGCCTTCTTTGGCCATGAACCACCTCAATCATTGGTTTACGAATGGATCAGCCTTCGTGGAAAAGGGGCGATGTCATCTTCCTCCGGAAATACGGTTGGACCAATTGAGGCGTTACGACTTGTTCCGCCAGAAATCCTTCGTCTTTTAATCGCAAACTCAAAACCAAACAAGGCTATAGAATTTGACACTGGAATGGGTTTGGTAAACCTCGCCGACGAATATGAGCGACTCTCATCAAGGGACTTTGCAGAAGAACTCTCCAGTGATAAATTAAGTCGGAGACAACGAGTGCAAATTGAAGACGCACAGGCCGCACTCCGCCTTTCGATGGTATCTGCAGGAATACAAGCAGAAGCAACCTCAGTAAGTTTCCGCCATCTTGCCCTTCTCGCTCAAATTAAACCTAATAACGATGGAATTTGGTCGTCCCTCAAAGAATCGGGAGCCATTTCTGGCCCTTCATCCGTTCTCTCAGACCGGCTGACAAGAATGCGTGCTTGGATTGAATCAAAGCACTTCCCCGAAGAAATGCGAATCGTGATTCTCAATCAACCAGATGAGGAAGCACTCTCTGGTTTGGATGATGAACAACGTAAGGTCATCCCACATATTGCTGCTGAAATGGAATCTGCTGAATGGACTGCAGAAGGAATTACGCAGGCTTTCAAAAATGCAGCACTGCATGCTGAAGCACCGATGCGATCGATGTACAGGGCGTGCTATGCTATGTTCATGGGAAGCGAACGTGGCCCACGTTTGGCCCCCATTTTAGCGAATTGTGTTCGTGAGGATGTATGCATGCTAGCTCATGCCTGTTCAGCCCGCTTATCGTAATCGCTCCACAGGTAAACCCACCAAGAAGAGGCTCGCTCTCAAGAGTTTGAGACATACCCTTCAAAAGGAGTCACTTACCTTGAGAGCATATGGGAGGGGTGTATTGTCCGACATGTGAGGCAGGCGTTGAAGTCACTGCCAAATATTGCCTCTCCTGCGGACATGACCTGTCACTTCAAGGCCCAATTACTGCCACAGGGCATGATTTGAATCAATTAAAGGACGTTATTCGAATCCGAGATGACCTTTCAATGGCTCAGAAATTTGACATGATTGCACAGGTTGAGGACGGAGCAGACCCCATCGCTCTCGGTATTGCAGCCGCAGCAGATGATGGAGAAAATGCATTGAGCAATGCGTTTGAAGCACCTACCGCAACGATGGAAATCGCCCCCGCTCTACAAAATGTAAAATGGGGTAATTCAGCAGCTGACGCAGCGATTGAAGCCGTTGCACCATCAAAACTTGGTGACCTTAAGAAATCCGGAACTTTTGACCTTGAAAATGACGTGTTTCATGAAGCCATGGACCTTGGACTCAAAGCGAGTGTTCATCTTATTCAAGCATCACAGGGCTATCCTGAAGCGTTAACTGCTGAGGCATTGAAGAGTGTACCCATCATGGTCCCTCCCAAGAAGAGTTTCTGCCCTAAGTGCGGTTCTGACATTCATGCAAATGCATTACTACAGTGGAAAAAGTGGACTGAAACGTCTCATACATTCCTCGCAATGCAACTTGAGGCTTCCATGAAAGCGTCCCTCATGCACCTTTCATCAACCTATCAAGATAAAATTCAAGACCTAAAAGACCAACTTTCTGATGCAAAAAATGCAACGGCACCTGCGGCTGAAGTCGACGAGGAAAAACTGCGCAAGAAGATTGAGAAAGAAGTCCGAAAGGAGTTAGAAACTGAAACCAAGAAATCAGGTTCTCAAGCCAAAGGAAAGAGTGCTGCGAGTGCTGGTTCCAAACCAAAGAAAAGTTCAGCCCCAACAAAGCCTAAAGCAAAATCTGGAGGTATGTTTGGGGCCAAGAAGCCAAAGAAGACCTACGATGGCGAACCCGGAGGAAAAGCAGAATGGTTCTTAGAAGAGGCCTTGGATACCGTCTATGACCCACACGGAACTGGTAAACCAATCAAAGGAGCCATGATTCTCGCACGCTCATCGGAGGGTAACGTTCGTGTCCGCGACGTCATTCGCGCTTATGCGGTTGAGGGAGTTGATGGAATTTCTGAACTTGCACATACAAGTCCACTTACTGAATACCTCATTCAGGCGTATGATGCATGCTGAAAAAGTGGCATTTGATGCTCACGTTACGGAATGATTCTTGAGCCACCGTTACATCGGCTATTCATGAAGAGCGAAGCCTCCGCCATGGATGTCGCTCTCAAACAACTTTCCCTTGCAAATCAGCGTGTAAAAGAATGGGCAAATCTACGTCTTGACGGCCTCTATTCCAACGTATTGAAATCTCCCGGAACGATTCTGGTTTTACTTCTCGTCATCACTGGAATTTTTGCCCAACAAGGCATGTCATTTCAACAGCAAATTGATGATGATGTAGAGATATTTCTACCCGACGGAGCTCCATCAACTGACCTTCTTCTGGAAGTTCGTACTGAATGGTCAACCGACCTTGCAGTAATCTACATTCAAACACCCAACGCCTTCAACACCGCTGACTCTACCAACATCACCGAGGAAAACTTCCTCAAAGAAATTAGTTGGATTGAGGGTGATTCTACCAACATCAATAGCGACTCTCGAGGGAGAGGTATTGATTATGACAAGTTCGACCATGGTAGAAAGGACGGTGTGCTTTGGATTATTTCTCCCGCACAAGTCATCAAGGAGATCAATTCGTCGGATGGTCGGTTCAACAAGGCACTCTGTGCTAATATTGTTGACGAGCGCATACCCCTTTCAATCGATTGCAGTCAAGATCAAACCGGTGGAGATTACAGTATTCCTGACCAAGACCGTATTGATCAGATCATTGAAGAATCCGAAGGTGGATTTGACACCCTCTTCAAGGACACCAATGATATGGACCCAACAGTCGATAGTGATGGAGATGGGAACTACACCAATGACATGGATGGCGATGGTATTTGGGACACCACAGCGATTGTAGTCGGCATGCACCATGATCCCAGCGTAACCAATGATTACGAAGACTTTTCAGAACTTTTGAATCACTTTCAAGACATCATTGATAATCGCCCAACTGAATATCAAAATACTGAGATGACAGTGACTGGTTTGACAAAAGTCTTGGAAGACATATCGAATGCTATCTATGAGGACTTGTTGATGATTCTTCCATTCTCAGTATTGTTTACCATCCTTATCATCACTTTTCTCCATCGGTCGGCAAAAGTTGTCGTCATAACCGGAACTCCCATCATGATGGCACTTGCAATCACCTTTGGGACATCCGTCATCCTGGATATCACGCTCACGCCAATGATTGTAGCAACCTTCCCGATCCTCATTGGGCTTGGAGTGGATTATGCGCTTCACATGGTGAACCGCATAGAGGAGGTGAGACGGAAAGAGATTGACAAAGCTCACGATGAAAACGAGCGTCGACGAAAGCGAGGAGCGCATAAGTTGGAAGTTCCCGACCTTTGGGACATTGACTTTTACAAATCCTGTGTCATGGAGATGACCCGTTCAACCGGTGTGGCAGTATTCCTTTCAGCACTCACTACGATTGTTGGGTTTTCCGTGCTCATCGCCCCTGCAATCGTCCCCATATCTCCAATACGCTCTGTTGGAATCACGCTTGTAATCGGAATTTTCTCAACCTTGGTTCTCAGTATTATTCTTGTACCAACCCTTTCTTGGCTACTGAAATTCAACAAAAGAACCAACCCCTCGGTGTGGAAGAACATTGGAAAATTACCGGTACGGGGATTCCTCATATTGCTCGTACTCACTGCTGCAGTGACGTCTTACGGCATTGCCAATCTCGATGAGATGAACAAACCAATTACTGGCTCATCCGAAGCACCTGATGGAATTGATTCTCTTAATTCACTCGCTGAGTATTCTCGTCAATTTAGCAGTGGTCAAACATCCCTGTTCATCTACGATGCTACTGAGCGACCCAACCTAAATGGAACTGAAAACATCAGAGACCTTCCAGTCCTTGACTCAATGGATGAAATAGAAGGGGCAATAGACCAGGTAGATGAAACGGCAACAACGAGCATTATCACCTTCCTGAAAACCATTCCTGCAACAATTACACTTACAGAAGGTGTTACTGTTGGTGATGGTTCTCTTTGGGATCTGCTCCATGACCCTTGTTGGGATAGTGAAGAGATACTTGACCTCAACTGCCCTGGCTGGACCTTGATTCCTGTTTCAGAACGTGAAGCGCTGAGGAAGGACATGGTCAATGTGGCGTTTGACACGTTATCTGAGGAAGTTCGGTCGATGCTGTTGAATGAAAACGGTGACAAGGCGATTGTCTATGTGACCCAACCGTACATGAATCTCAATGTGGCCGGGGAACTTAGGGATGAGATCGATGGAATCCTAGGCGAAGGGCCCACATTGCTCAATACAAGAACATCCTTACTTACAGGTGGACTCCCTGTATCTCTTGACATCAATGATGGAATTCATGACACGCAAAGCAAGACAACAATAATCACGTTACTCGTTCTCACTGTACTTCTTGCCATTGTATTCCGCTCCCCGAGGTTAGGAATTTACACAATGATACCAGTGGCAGTAGTCATCTTGTGGCAACCACTCCTTATGCAAAGTGGAGATGTCAACGTGAATATTTTCACGGCAATGATTGGAACGATTGTCTTTGGAATTGGTGTGGACGATGCGATTCACGTCATGCATCGGATACAGGAAGAGGGGGAGTCGCCTCATGGCATGGCTTCTGCGATTGAAGAAACCGGTCAGACTATTTTTGAAACAACAATCACCACTGTCTCTGGCATTGGAGCAGGATTCCTGGCTGCATTCCCCGGCTTAGAGAATTTCTTCATGTTGATGTGTCTTCTGATTATCTTCGCATTCCTCACCAGTTCATTCCTACTACCTGCTATAATCACCGCAGAACATGTAGTGAGAGCTAAAATCAACGGCCATCCGTCATGGATCGATTTCGGTGATGGAATCGCAGTTGGTCAACCTGATGTAATGAAATCACTTGATGCAATCGTAATTGATGATTAAAGAAGTGGGGTAAGTTGAGGACCATACCACAGAAACCCATTTCAAAATACTTCACAACACCTCTAACGCCCTTATTCCTCAGTAACCCAGCTGAACCCGCTGGCGGCGATAGTGACGGAATCAAATGAAGAAGAGTGAATCAATCATCCGTCTGGTAGTCCATGTGTAATGAATCATCTTGAGAGTGGAGGGAGTAGGGAGTAAGCCCCTTTCTGTTCCCTTTCGGTGATCGCATTCAACTGTGCATCCTACCTGTTCCTCGTCGTGCCGAGTTAACGGAACGGTTTGGACTTGCTCCAGCGGGGTTGCTCGTCTCATCGACAACAAGGCAATCTCGGTCTTTCAACGTCATCGTACACACCTTGCATCGTTCGTTTCTGCTGCATTGACCCAACCATTTCTGTTTGCTTCCTTCTGTCAGCCGCTTGCACTACGGAGAGGGGACTTTCCTCAGAGTCGAACTCTGTCAGCGATCCTCCTACTCCCTCCATGATGGACTGTTCGCCTCTCGCATTTCAATGCGCCGTTGGGAGAAAAACCATCACTGATAGGGATTTTCGCCAGGAGAAGAGACTTCGCGTGAAGCCCCATATGGACCTTGTTGACCTGCAGGTTCTATCTTCTTAACGGCAGGAGTTGAGCGTGAAGGAGGAGGTGCCATTTCTGGAACAACTTCACGTCGCAAACCATAGACAAGCAGACCAACAAGACTCAATGATAACAATCCGACAACAATCAACAAAGAAGAATTCACGCTTGCTATGCTGCCAAGCACGCCCTCAGTACGAGGCTCATCCACTCGGACTGTACTGGATTGGACGGATGGACCGTTCACAATATTAATTTCAAGCCACATTGTACCATCACGGGTCGGCTTCCATGAATAATCATACAGTACTGTTTCACCACTTTGAATTTCTAATGTTCGGGCGTCAAGTTGAGTTCGAGCGCCCGATGATTCCACGAGATTGACGATAACTTGAGCCTCACCATCTGCGAGACCATAGTTGGAGATCATTGTAGCAATTTCTACATAATCACCCTGATGAATATCTGATTTAGGATCCATCTCTACCTTTGAAAAGGAATACTCTGGCACCCGTTGTTCCAACGACCAAACTCGTAGAGGGGAGTCAATGTCATTGAATACCTCATTCACAGGATGGCCTGCTGCATCCATACCTGTCACCCATATTCGCAATTCAACTGAACTTGTACGGAACACTGGAAGCATCAATTCATCTAAGTCCAAAGAACTACGAACCGGAATGGATGTACCAGATAGACGTTCACCAAGGATTTCTAGAGGGATACTTCCATTGTCATAAACATAGGAATTGATGCCCAATCCCGCTTCATTAAGGGACCAGTGAAGGCGAAGTGTAGATTCATCCAATTGTGCACTCTCGTTGAGACGTAGTTCAAATTGCAAGCCTTTCCAATCCTCTTCCTTGAGTTCTGAATTCGCAGATGGACGGTCAATTGCGTTGACGCTTGGGGCTTGATTATCTACAATGAACCAGATAAAAGCCAAATTATCTCCCCTGTATATTGCGCCATTAGGAGCGTCAAACAATCCACCGGTCAAACCGTAGGTATTCTCCTGAAGTGG
>Ga0233444_10002057_pt1 | contig 21685 bp, 18 predicted proteins | sample SI_124_October20_6_FD_182792 | JGI IMG/M metagenome (GOLD analysis project Ga0233444, IMG submission 182792) | Seawater microbial communities from Saanich Inlet, British Columbia, Canada - SI_124_October2016_10_MG | ecosystem: Environmental > Aquatic > Marine > Inlet | place: Canada: British... | reverse complement strand
TCCGACGATGATAGCATCACTGCTATCGATTTTGAATTCGATAGAATTCTTCCCAAGAATAACCTCACGATCATTCTCGAGCATTGTTATGGTTTCTCTGGTTTCGTCTACGACTAGACCGTTACGGCCAATTAAGGCCGCATCTGGAGAAGATGTGACAATCATGTCGCGTCCAATCCAAGATTGATTCAGAAGTGCGTTAACCATCTTATCGCACCTCCACATTGAATCCGTTGTTTGAAAGAACGACTGCAGCCTTCTTCTTGTGATCACCTTGTAGTTCGATCACACGGCCCTTCACAGTACCGCCAGCAGCACATCTGTTCTTCAGAAGCTTAGCAAGTTGATTGATGTCGATTGCAGAATCATCGATTCCTTCGATCTTTGTTACAATCTTGCCATAGCGGCGGCGGTCGGTGCTGATGGTAGCTTTTTGCTGCTCCTTAGCGATCTCCTGACAGATGCATAATTCATCTGGGAGTCCACATACGTTACAGATTGCAGCCATTCTCATTCACCTCCGTTCTCTTTTAATTTGATTTATTCACTCTGCCATCTTTGTTTTGATGCGTGCAATTGAGCGGCGGCAAGCCTTGAAAGCTCCCATGTTAGATGGGGTACCACCAAGAGATTGCTCAGCACGTAGTTGTAGAAGTTCTTCTTGCAACTCAGTTAGCCTGTCCGCTAGAGCATCAGAACTCATAGATGCGATTTCACGGTTAGAAACGTGTGTCACTCAGATCCCTCCTCTGCTGCTGGAGCATCTGCTGCTGCTTCTGCATTCATTCTCAACTGCTCTTCTGAGTAGATTGTGATTTCGTGAGGAAGTTTGGTACCCTTGCGCATGATTGCAACTGTTACACCGATTGTACCAAGTTTCTTGATACAAACTGAATAACCTACATCCATGTGTTCTAGAGCTGTTTCACCGCAGTACTTGACGTGACCACGAACGAACTTCTGTGTACGGTTTCTGCTTCCTGTTAGTTTACCTGCAAGAGTGATAATTACACCACGAGCTCCTGCTTCCATAATGTTCAGGGCAGCGGAGTGACCTGCACGGCGGTAGTACCATCCACGCTCCATTGCGCTTGCGATCTTTTCTGCCATAACTTGTGCATTTAGTGCAGCATCTTCGACTTCATCGACTTTCAGACGAGGATTCTCTAAACTGAATCTCTCATCCAATTGCTTCTGAAGTTCGTTGATGATCTTACCTTTTCGGCCGATGACCATACCTGGGCGCTCTGCCTTGACAGTTACTTCTGTACCAGAAGGTGTTCTTCGGATATCTAATCCGCCGAATCCTGCTTTCTTGGTGTTGTTCATCAAGAATTCCTTTACTAGGTGGCGCTCGACGTTACGGTCGATGATACGCCTTAGTGTACTCTTATTGTTACTCATGATAATTCACCTCAGAAGTCGTCCTCCAACTCATCTTCAGCACCGCTGAAGTCCTCTAGGAATAGTTCGAGATTTACTCGGTAGTGGTTCTTAGGAGATGCACGTCCACGAGCACGCGGAGTCCATCCTCTCTTGATTTGACCACGGTGCGCTGCACAGTGAGTGATAACCATCTCTTCAGGATCAATGTCTTCGTACTGGTGGCGTGCGTTTTCCATGCAACTCTCCAGTAACTTGATCATGATTCTACTAGCCTTGACAGGGTAGCGTCCAGGACCGATTCCACCCTTACGGTGTCCGACCATTGAAGGACCAGATCGCTTGCGCTTCTTGTTTCCAGAACCTAGGCGGAACGGAACTGCAACTGCCTTCTTACGAATGTCAGGCCTGTCGCTGTCGATCTTCAGTACATTGTTGAGGAAAGTTACAGCATCTCCAGCAGTGCGGTGCTTGATAGCACGTGCAATCTCAAAGAGGTGCTTGACGTGAACATCTGCGTTAACCGCACGAGCTGTTGCTAGGCGGCTTCCTTGAAGGAGCTGTGTGTAGCCCTTCTGAGGAAGTTCCTTACGCTTGGATCTGCGGTCCATTTCTGATTTCTTCCAACCCATAATATTCACCTCACTTCAGTGCCACGTGTGTAGAAGAGCGAGTCGCACCAACACCAGGTCCAGAATGCGTTACATTCTTTCGTGTTAGAGCGAACTCTCCTAGATAGTGACCTATCATCTCTGGCTTGACTTCAACTTCGACGAAGTTCTGTCCGTTGTGGACAGCAATTCTCTTGCCGACGAATTCAGGCAGGATTGGGACATCACGGCGGTGCGTGCGTACAGTGCGACCGGTTGAACGGCGGACACGGTTGATGAAGTGCTCGTTTTCAGAAGATAGTCCACGTGCGATAGATCTGCGAGCACGGCTAGTTAGCAGTGTAATCACAGAAGGTGCAGATGGGTCTTCATCAGACGGCCAAAGTGGCATAACCTTCAGTTCTTCAACTTGGAATCCACGGTATGTGAATTCTTTCTTCTTACGACCAGTTACGGTTGTGCGCTTCTTACGAGCCTTTCTTCTGCTCGCTTTAGGGGTCATAAAGGACTTCTTTTTCTTTGCCATAATAATTCACCTCAGACCTTCTTGCCGCGGCCTCTACCTGTGCGGCTTGGAGCTATGTTACCGACCTTAGCACCAGGAGAGGTGCCACGAGCGACGGAGTTTGGACCGTGTACCGCTTGGTGATTTCCTCCACCGTGCGGGTGATCTACTGGGTTCATTGCAACTCCACTTACGTGAGGGTACAACTTACCACGAGCCTTAGCCTTGTAGTGAGCAGCACCTGCAGTTCGCAGAGGCATTTCACCACGACCGTGACCTGCAAGAACACCGATTGTTGCTCTGCACAAGTTAGGCATATCCTTTGAGACACCGGATGGTAGTCTAACGCGTACCTTTCCGTTGTCAAGGTGTGCCTCGATAGTTGCAGAGTTACCTGCAGTTCTTGCCACCTTTCCTCCGTCACCAGGACGAAGTTCTAGATTGTTAATCGCTGTTCCTTCAGGAATGTTAGCGATTGATGTAATGTTACCAGGCCTTAGAGCTACATTGTCGCCTATTGCAACTGTGGAACCAACTGCGATTCCTTCTGTAGCAACTACGAGGTTTGTCTGGCCGTCTGGTAGTTTAACACGCGCTAAAGGTGCGGTGTGTACCGGACTGTGGACAAGTTCTGTGACTTCTCCAACAACATCCTTTACGCGTGGCATTGTGTTTGAACCAGGGAACCTGTGGCTTGCCACGCGGTAACGTGGTGAGCTTCCCTTTCGCTGTGAACGTGTACGCTTACCCATGATATCACCTCATCAGAATGCGCCAAGTCGCATTGCAGCCTCATCTGCGTGGTAGCCATCTGCTAGTTTTACGCTAGCTACCTTTCCATTCTTGGTATTACGGACATTGACTTTAGCGACTTCAGCATCGAATAATTTCTCAACTGCTTCAGCTATTTCGGACTTGGTAGCACTGCGGCGGACGATGAACTCTAGGCGATTGCCTCCAGTTCTAGCTTCCATAGCCTTCTCAGTGATCCAAGGCATCATGATTACTTCATACGGATTTACCATTCATCACACCTCCTCAGTTCAGTGCCTCCACTGCTGCCTTAGTAAAGACAGTTAGACGGCCGAGATCGCCACCAGGGGCGAGATGCTCGGCTGACAGGTCCTTAGCGGCGACTACGTCGACACCTGGGAGATTGCGGGCAGCCTTAGCAAGGCCATCCTTGTTAGCAACAACTAGTAAGACACTCTTTGGAGTCTTGTGGACACGTCCACGCATTGTTGCTTTACCAGCTCTAATCTTTCGACCATTGCTTGCACGGCGAAGATCGTCTCCAAGGCCAAGAGCCTCGAAGATTGCACTGACCTTGCGGGTTCCACCAGAAAGGTTGAACGCTTCAATGTCAATTTTCTTACCGTTTTCAGAATAGTCTCCAAGAATGATTGGTAGAGTTGAAATTTCATCTGCGAAGCGGTGTCCACGGTTGGATACCATTTCTAGATCTGTAGTTGCAGCAAGTGCAGAGTTACGAGCTAGTCTTCTTTCGTTACGATTCAACTTACGAGACCAGTCTTTCTCAACCTTAGGTCCGTGAGCACGGCGACCACCTAGTGTGTGCGGGTTTTGTGCACCACGGCGCTGACCGGTTCTTCTCATAATTCGAGATACACCACGGCCCTTACCCCACCATTCGACGGAGTGCTTCATACCGCTCATTGGCTTACGCTTTCCAACATGTGCGTTGGAACCGTATGCTTGCCTGCGGTTAGCACGTGCGCTTGCGACTGCTAATTTGACCAAATCTGTACGGATTGATGTGCTGAAAGATTCTGGTAGTGAAACCTTCTTCCCCATTTCTACATCGATTTCGTAGACTTCCTGTAGGCGTCCTGCATCGAGTTCGTCTTGCTCGACCTTGTTGATGATGTTGTGTACTGATACCTTCATCTTCAGACCCCCTGCTTGCTAGCTGTGCTAACATAAGTTATCTCGAACGGATGTTCGACCTTATCAGATCCACGAGTTGCATCACGGAATCTTACCAAGCGCTTTGCAGGACCTGGTAGGCTTCCCTTTACTAGTACGTATTCTGAGTTTACTTCTCCATAGCGCAGGAATCCTCCAGCCGGAGTGATTGCTTTGTCTTCTGCAGAAGCGATTGAAAGAATTCTCTTGTTGTATTCAGTACGCTGGTGGTAACCTGTTTGACCACCTTGACGGATTGTCTTACGAACATACCCTGTACCGAAGTCACCCATGTTACCGTGTTGTCGGCGTTTCTTGGAGTTCTTGTGAGATTGCAGCTTTCCACCGAATCTCTTGATTACACCTTGCCATCCATATCCTTTGGTAACTCCGACAGCATCTACGAAGACACCTTCAGTGAATACGTCACCAATTGATAGTTCCTGACCCATGTTTTCTTTTGCCCATTCCAACTTAGCAGCGGAATCGCCACCAACTAGTCCAAGTTCCATTACTTCTGGAGTCTTTGATGGAGTTCCTGTAATTGAATGCGGCTGAGTTGCAGCGATAATTCTAACTTCAACAAGGTCTGCTTCACCAAGTGCTTCAAAGTGCTTTTCAGACTCGTGTGATTTTAGAGCATTCTTGTGTAGTCGGCGCTCCACTAGTTGTGGGAACGCTTCTGAAATTTGTTCTGAGTCAACCCATGCCTCGCCAGCAGCTTGCTTGCCGTAAGGAGTCATTTTGTATCCACGAACACCGAGTACTCTCATCTTAGGTACTTCGACAACGGTAACTGGGATTCTTATTTCCTGTCCCGCACTGTTCGATTTAGGGTTTAGATCACGAGCCATGACGTGGGTCATGCCAGCCTTCCAGCCGGCGAATCCCTGTACACGGACCTCGCTCGCATCGGTTTCTGGCCACGACTTGACGTGTCCGAAGTGGCGTGCGGACCGCTTACGCGGGCTAAACGCCATACTACCACGTCTTGGGTGACTTCTCTTTGCCATTTGTTCGGCCTCCTATGTTTTCGATACTCCGCATTGGCCCCCCGATAAGGGGCGTACAGAGGCTCTTCCGGTTGGGGAACCGCCGTGACACTGGCTCTCAGTCCACGATTGGGACGGGGAGTGATGGGGTGCGTTGCATTGCCCACTGTGTCTGGCTGCTCACCTTCTGAGCAGTCTCCCGACTTACCTCCCCTATATGAGTGGTTCGGTTAAGAACGCTGTATAGGGCCGCTGGGCACTGATGGTAATTGGCAGTCTTCAAGCATTGTGGTTGCTAACTGAAATTAGAGCGCCACCCATGCAAATCCTCTTGAGCCACCGACGCACACTCTTGCATATGACCCCTGTGCTCACTCACCCTCGTCTCTGCGATGGTGTCGAAGCTAGGGCGTATCAATTAGTTGCTGCAAAGCAAGCCATATCTGGCTCGACGTTGCTCGTAATGCCAACTGGATTAGGTAAAACTGCAGTTCAATGGATGGCCATGGCCGAAGCCCTCGAAGGCCCAGGAAAAATCGTCCTGGTCGCCCCAACCACTGGCCTAGTTGCCCAACAGGCAAAGATGGCTAAGGAATTCGTAAAGTGTGATAATGATCGAATCGTAACTCTAACTGGAAACGATCGTCCAGCTAAAAGAGAACAAATATGGAAGAACGCAAAAATCGTGATGGCCACACCCCATGTAATTAGGAATGATGCTAGAAACGGCAGAATATTACTCTCCGACATTGATTTGTTAATCGTTGACGAAGCACACCATGCAACCGGTTCAGACTCAATGGCCCAACTGGGAGACATGTATCTGGAATCTTCTTCTAATGCACTTGTATTAGCAGCCACAGCATCACCAGGTGTGAAAGCAGCTAAAGTGTTGGAAGTTATCCAACGCCTAGGTATTGAAAGACTACATGTTACCAAAAGAGAAGATGACCTTGTACAGCCCTACATTACATCGATGGATATCGAAAAGCATGAGTTAAACCTACCTGAGAAATTGTTGGATATCATTAGACCGATTAGAATTCTAGAGGCTGAAGAAGCAGAGTTTCTAATTCGTGGAGGGTTTCTTGTCAAGGCTGGCAGAATTACAACTGCAGCCATAGAAGAAGCGCATAGAAGAGCCAGTGCAGCGATTGGAAGAGGCGATGCCCGAGGCTATGATGCTGCAAAAAGAATTGGCGACATAAGAAGATTACACAGGCTCTTAGATTTGCTAGACACTCAGGGCCTCAAGTGTGCGATAAAATATCTTGAAAGGGCAAAGATGGAAAAAGACCGCAAGACGAAACGGTTCCTATCATTGTCTCCAGTGTCAGATCTATTACGAGAACACAAAGAAAGCGAAGAAGTTCATCCCAAACCACATTTAGTCTTAGATTTGGTAAATAGAGGTTTACAAGATGGTGGTAAAGTGATTATCTTTACCGAATACAGAGATACGGTTGATAACTTACTCCAAGTTCTGGATTCGCAAACTGGCATCAGCCCAGGCAGATTTGTTGGACAAACTACCAAAGGGAGTCAACTTGGTATGAAACAAAAAGAGCAGATTGCCCAGTTAAACCGCTTCAGAGATGGTGAAATCAACGTATTAGTAGCAACTAGTGTCGGTGAGGAAGGACTCGACGTACCCGCTGCAGACAGTGTGATTCTTTACGAGCCCGTCCCCAGTGCAATTAGAGCAATTCAGAGGCGTGGAAGGACTGCTAGGCAGAAAGATGGTGATGTTCACATCCTATTGGCGAAGGGAACTCGTGATGAGTATGTGCAGCAGGCCTCACTGCGTCGTGAGCAGATGATGTATAGAACTCTAGAGTCATTACAAAAGCAGTCAAGATTGCCAAGAAGAGCCGCCCCTAACTCAGATGTTCTAGCATTGTTCAGTATTGGAGGAGCCAATGCTGAAGAGTTCATACAAACTGAAGAAAAGAGACTCTTCCGTAAGAAAGAGATAACCCAAGATAGTACCACTAACAGCAAAAAGAAAACTGAAGTCCAGAAGAAGGAACCACTTAACAGGCCTAGAAATCAACGTTCCTTGGCAGATTTTGCAACACCGGCAAAGGAAGCCAAAATACCCGATTGGTGGAAACCTGTACTAGATGGTACAGTAACCCACACAAGAGAAGATGAAGCTAAAGCAGCATCATCCGCTCAGACTGAAGTCAACTCGATTGGCATAGAGAAAGACTCTGAAACTCTAATCACAATAGACCATAGAGAAGGAAATTCCACTTTGCCGGCGATGCTCAAACTTCATGGCCATGAAATAAGTCTGGAAAACTTGACTGTAGGAGACATAAGAATCTCAGATCGCATATTAATAGAAAGGAAAAGCGCAAGAGACCTAGTAGATTCATTGATTGATGGAAGACTAATCCATCAAGCCAGAAGATTGCATTCAGCCGCCCCGAGGCCGTTATTGATCGTTGAATCTAATGAAACGCAAAGAGTGCATCCCAACGCCATACATGGCGCCATGGCGTGGATTACACTTGATTTAGGATTACCAGTCATAATGACTGGGTCGCCTGAACAAACTGCAAGATTTGTTTCAGTTGCAGCAAAAAGAGAAGCTAGAGTTCTTGACCTACTGATGAATTATTCTCGCAAAAGTCCGAAAGATGCTGAAAAATCTGCTGTAAAAGCAGCATCTGCAGAGATTATGTCGATAATTAACGGAGAGAAAGACCACGGAGTGTTATCCACAAAGTGGACTGAAGAAGTCCTAAACCAGAGAACTAGGATTCTAGGAGAGTTGCCTGGGATTGGGCCCAAAACTGCTGACAAAATAATGTCAGTAGCAAAAGACATAATGGGTCTTTGTACGATGAGTGAGTACGAACTGACTCAGATTAAAGGAGTCTCATCGATTCAGGCAAAAGACCTGTTCAAATTCCTTCACGGTTAATCATGAACCAATCAACATTGCACGTGTCTTCAATTGTGCAAAACGATCGGTAAAGTGCCCTAATGCAAATGCTACTATTTCAGTAAAGTTCACTACTGGAATATTTGTGTCTTTGTTAGCAACACGGCCTGCTTTACCCTGATATGTATCTAGATTAGAATGAGATTGCGTACATGCACTTACCAATACTTGGGCTCCTGCTCTCTTAGCATCATTCAGAACTCTTGCAGTCATTTTCATGACTGAATCTCCCAAAGATAGTAAGGAAGGGTTACCAACACTAGAGGTCTTGGTCTTGTATTCGACTGGCCTACCGCCTAGAGCAGTAATCAACTTCTCCATGTAATTTGGATTCCAAGGATCATCTCCTCCACATGCGCCTTTTCTTTGCATATGCGGGCCGTAGTAGCAAGCAATATCCATGTCAAGTGGATTGACAACTGCTGCTTCCACTTTGTCTAAACCGATTTCATCGACCAATACATGAAGTAAATGACTTGTAGACATCTCCGAACCATCTAGTGTCAAGCCTGTTGTCTTCTCAAGAACACGATTAGCATCAGCAAGAGCAATTGGATCGTTCTGGAAAGTTTCGAGAGATTCGTGTAGGATTCCCTGTGCAGATGCGCACGCAGTAATAATTCCATGTCCATTTATCTCAGCTAATGCAAGATTGCGTGCATTAAGAGCCAGTTGCAGGCCTTTGTTACCCTGCTTGATGATATTTCCACCATCACTGTTGTAACCAATAATTTCAATCAGTTCAATACCAAGGCTGTTACACAATGGCTGAATTGTATCTTCAACTTCCATAGAAGATTGGCGGGCTACATTTCCGGGATAATAAGAATACTTCACCATATTTTCACCTCAGAATCTCCTGTCAAGTTCGTTGAAAATAGCAACAACTTGGTGGTGGTTAGCAACTTTACTATTGAACATGTCAGGTATTTTTCCAATTCCAGCAGGAGGCACAAGCATTCCTTGGAATCCTCTCATAATCGGTCCACCGTTTCGGGTAAATCCGAGGAGCATTCTCAAAGACACACCATTCATGATGTTAGAACCAAGTCCTAATGGGCCCAGTACGGAACGATACAATGTGGTTTCGTTCACGTTTCCAGACATCTTGACCGAACGCGAGTAACCTTTGACCAATCGGCCGCTCTTTCCTGAGAACTTGAATTCTGCAAGAAGTCTTGCTCTTGCCGCATAAAGTGAATCCGCTGCTTGTGAGCCATCAATTCCATGACGGTGGATGGAAGAAATATCTGCTTCGTCCCAGACTCCACCTTTTCTTTGCATCAAATCAAACATTTTCTTAACATGAGGTGCACCTGAACGTGGGTCTTGACTCCTGACCCATCTTTGCAAAGCAATACCTGGACCTGAATATACATCATCTACATCATATGTGTCAGACATTGCATTGACTAATTGTAGCGAACCGACATCTGCTAGAGCGTGTAGAGAAGTTGCGTCTGCCGAATCCATAACTCCCATTGGAGCACCACTTGCTAGTCTTTCACCTTGACGAGGATCAGCAACTAACCACGGCTTTGAGTTTGTACGTGCTGCATCGAAGCGGTCATAGGAGACCATCAAATCCTTGAGAACTTCATATCCAGGTAGTGGTTCAACGGTTAATGTATCACCATCTCCTACTAAATCACAAATCCTAGTTGTATCCGCTGGTACGATTCTTCCATTTGCTTTGACCCCGGTGAGAGGGTTCAAGCCAGCGACGTTTCCACTTCTGAAGGTTAGTGAACCATCAGCTTCACGCTTAATTGCAACCAAGGCGTCTTCAATTGTCGCATGACCTGGCAAGGCTACTGCGATTGTATCATAACCGGATTGAGCCATAATTGGGTCATATCTGAATATACGCATTGTGAGTGAAATGGTAGCGTGCAAAATACTTGGAGGACTGAAGTCTCCTTCATCAGCACCATCGTCTTCGTCACCTGCTCCGTAAGCAGCCATTGCTTCAACAAGGTCTTCATGGAAAACTCCGGTAGAATCGACACATGCGATTCTTGGAAGGACCTCGTTTACCCACTGAGTCCATGGTTCATCGAAATCAACGTCACACATCTTCATTGCAAGTATTCTAGTTGCACCCAATGCAGCGAACTTCTCATCCCAATCTTCTCCTGCTTTACAGAATTCATCGTAAGAGGAGTCGCCGATTGCACATACAGAGTAGTGAACTCCAGCGAGAGATGGGTTGGAAGCGCTTGTTGCATTCCACAAGTCTTCAGCGTTATCTGGCATCTCGCCTTCACCCCAAGTTGAAGTGATAATGAGAATTCTCTTGTGAGAAGCGAATTTCGACTGATCATATCCATCCATATCAATTACAGAAGGTTCCAGCCCGTAAGCAACTGCGTATTTGGCTGTCTTTTCAGCCAGCCCAGCAGCGTTTCCAGTTTGAGAGCCGAAGAAAATTGCTAGACTTCGGTCTCCAGAAAGTACTCCTGCCAAAACACCAGCATCGGCTCCCACATCAGCGACTGCTGCAGGAACAGCCGCAACTTCAGCAGCTGGTGCTACTTCTTCTGCTGCCTCTTCTGCTGCTCCGCCTTCATATTCGAATTTGATAATCTCGACAGGACAGGCATCTGCGGCTTCTTCGATTAGTTCGGAATATTCTGAACGGAACTCGTTTTTGATAGCAGAAAGTCCTGTATTGCGGTCAAATGAACCATCTTCACGGACGTCCGCTTTAATTTGGCTAGTGTCGTCAGTTACCTCAAAAACTTCTGGCAAAATATCCTGACATGCATCACAAGTGATGCAATCTTCCTCGATCCAGACCTTAGCGATGGTTGGCATGAGTTCACCTCTTGCTCACACTGAGCAATCCGGTCCACTAGGACGTAGTCTTTGAAGGTTCCTTGCCTCTCCCTAAAGGGAGAGGTTCATACTGGCAAAACTAATGTAGCCGACATCACATGTGGAAGTCATCCATTCCACCCATCATATCGCCGCCGGAAACTCCCTTTGAAGATATGACATCATCGATACGTAGAATCATAATTGCTGTTTCTGTTGCAGACTGAATAGCCTGTTCGACAACTCTCTGAGGCTCTAACACATTAGCCTCAAACATGTCCATTACTCCACCTTCTTCTACATTGATTCCAGAGTGCACCTTACCATCTGCATGAGATTTCCTCAATTCAATGATTGTAGTGACTGGATCTAGACCTGCATTTTCTGCAAGAGTTCTTGGAATAATCTCCAATGCACTAGCGAATGCTTCGATTGCCATTTGTTCACGGCCACCGATAGATTCTGCGTATGCACGCAAATCACGAGATAGCGCTGCTAAAACACTGCCACCGCCAGTCAGAACTGCACCGTCTTCCCATGCAACTGAAACTACTCCAACTGCATCGTCAAATGCCCTGCGGATCTCGTCTACAACATGCTCAGTTCCACCACGAAGTAGAACCGATACAGACTTCGCTTCTGGGCATCCAGTAATGAAGGTCATATCAGACTCACCAATCTTGCGTTCCTCGACTTTGGCAGCCGCACCTAGGTCTTCATGAGTTAAGTCGTCAATGATAGTGACAACTCGACCGCCAGTAGCCTTTGAAAGAGCTTCCATATCGCTCTTTTTTGCACGACGGATTGCGAATATTCCTGCCTTGGACATATAATGTTGAGCAAGGTCATCGATTCCTTTCTGACAAACGATAGCATTTGCACCGCTTGCTTGGATCTTTTCAACCAGACCTCTAATGTAATTCTCTTCCTCTTCTAGGAAAGATGCTAGCATTGAAGGGTCTGTAATCTGAATTTTGGCATCAACCTCTGTCTTCTTGACTTCGATTGCACTGTTAATCAATGCAATCTTAGCACCAGATATTGAACGAGGCATTCCTGCATGAACTCTTTCCTTATCCAGAATAATTCCATCTACTAGTGAACTGTCTTTGATTGATCCACCTTGTCGCTTCTCGACTTTGATGTCAGATAAATCGACCATTCTTTCTCCGTCTTCGATAGTTCCGACTGAGTTCACTGCTCTAACACAAATATCTGCCAGGAATGATTTGACCGCCCCCGCTGACTTACCAGTCAGAGAAGTCTTTGCAACTTCCATCAATACCGCATCATCATTCTTAGTTGAGATTCCATGAGATTCAAGGCAACCAACTGCTTTTTCTGCAGCGAGTCTAAAGCCTTCACAAATTACAGTAGGATGAACATTCTGTTCGATAAGGTCTTCTGACCTCTTCAATAATTCACCAGAAAGAACAACGGCTGATGTTGTACCATCATAGCAATGCTGTTCCTGAGTTTTAGCAACCTCGATTATCATCTTAGCCGCTGGATGCTCAATGTCCATTTCTTTCAGAATAGTAGCGCCATCGTTTGTGATTACTACATCGCCCATACTGTCCACTAGCATTTTGTCCATACCTTTTGGTCCGAGAGTGCTTCTAACAGCATCTGCTACAGCCTTAGCCGCTGCGATGTTGTTGGATTGTGCACTACGGCCACGTGTTCTCTGAACTCCGTCTTTTAGAATGAATATCGGTGCTTGTCCATTTCCATACATATGCAATACCTCTGCAGTTCATCGGCATGAGGGGTATGTCTTCAACCCATCGTCGAATCAAATTTCAATTTTGGTTGTCAAGCCATTGCTGACCATAGTGTCCCCATTGCTCCATAGTCCAACCCTCTGGAAGGCCTGCTGCGGGCACAGGAGGCCCTGCTGGAACCTCTGGAGTTGGAGCCATTTGAGGCGCTGGAACTATCTCTGGGACCGGTTTTTCCATTGAACCGATCGAAGGAGCCGCTGCAACCGCACCGTATGTAGCGGAAAGGTTGTCTTCGTAACCGTCTTCTCTCCAATCAGGTTGCTCTTCTTCTTCTCCGCCGTTGATAACCATCAGTAATACTCCGAGTAAACTCACAATCAATGCGCCTCCAACAATCCAGATTCCAATGCCAATCCAATCTACGGAATCAGAGTCAGAGGATGCAGAATCGCTGCTGCTTCCAGAAGTACTCTTGAGAGTGACTGCCAGCTCTAGTGAAGCCGCATCTTCGACCGTATTAGAAATCGCCCAGATTTTGACATTTGTCTCGATGAAATCATCATCAAGGTTCTCTAAAGTAGAACTCTGCACTTCAAACACGATAGTTACTTCTCTTTCGCCCTCAACTTCCAACCAGAAATCACGGTCTGTTGCTTTGACTGAAGAACTATACCAGCGGTTGGTTCCTTGTTGATCCATTGACACAGACACTGATTGTCCTTCAGTGTACTGATTCCTAACTCTTACAACTACCTCATAACGTCCTTCTTCGTCAATAATTGTTGATTCTGTGGAAATGATTCGAAGCCAATTCTGGGAACCAACTCTGTATGTACACTTACCGTTTGAAGAAACTGTGTCGTCATTAACACTGGTAGCTATTACCTTGAGAATTAATTGACCATTGGTATTATCGTCGAATGTGAAAGTTACAGTAACGTTGTATGATGCACCCGGCTCTAGTTGAGGAGTGATATCACCCTCTACGAGTTGTTCGAATTCTGCATTCATTCCTTCTGGGACGTCCATGCTCATAGTGAATCTATCAGCCTGGTTTCCATCATTAGTGACCTCAAAGCGCATGGATTGCGCTGAATCACCAGGAATGTATGATTGATCTGCATCTTCATCAGATACAGATACTGCCGCAGTATCGGTAACATCTACATTGATTGTAATCTGTTCCATCACAGTAGGGTCATCAACACTAGTTGCTGTAATTCTAGCAGTGTATAGGCCAGGAGAAAGTCCGACTGGCATTGGGAGGTTTAGAGCGATACTGGTTTCTCCATCCCATGCATCAAGAATTGGAGTTTCGTCTGATGAGAGATATGCTTCAAGTCTCCAATTAGATTGAACCAAATCCAAATAATATGCTTCGTCATCATTACCAAGATTCAGCATATCGATATAAACGACCCTAGAATTACCATTTGCAGCAGCCTCAATTTCTAATTCTTCAGCACTCATAGTGAATTCTCTGAGAACTGGAACATCAATCTTCTTTGAGATAACATCGTTTCCAAACAAGGATTGTCCACAAGATGGGCAAACAGCCCTGAGTGAGAATGGAATCTCTCCAGGAAGGGCTTCAGAAGGAGCTGTTACGTTGAGTAGTAACTCTACTTCCTCGCCTTTGGCCAGAGGCAATGGCATCTGGACGATACTGTTATTCAGATCTGTAACGAATGATACCCATTCTGAATTTTGGAAATTGGAAGTTACTGTGTATCCGGCTTCTCTGTTACCAGCATTCTGTAATTTGAATGGAATATCTGTTGTCTCGCCAGGTAACAATGATGCAGCAAGGAGAGGTGCGGTAGAGGAGAGGTGGACACCATATTGTTCAGTGATAGCAATATCAGAAGAGATGCGTCCTAGCTCACCTAGTTGTGTGCCTCCTGCATCTTCCCACCAAATTTGCCAAACTTGCTGCTGAACATCTGCTCCAGCAGGTATTGAAAGGTTAATCCACATTTCAGAAGTGTTACCACCTGGAATTACTGGTAGAATGACTGTAGTTCCATGCTGCGTAGGATTATCGCTGTCGATTCTAATCATTGGAAGACTAGGATTCATCCATGTTGTGTTTGAAACATTTGATTGAATTCTAACCTGAGCACCCATATATCCGTTGTTGGTGATAGTACAGAACATCGGAACGATTGTGTTTGGAGGAGTAGTATATCCACCAGTTGGATCGTCACAATCAACATCAATAGTAAATTTACTGACTTTTTCGATTCCGAACATTACGAAATCGTCAACATGCATTCCACTAGAAGCACCTGAGCCATCGGATTGGAATAAGATTCCATACGACCATGAATGCCCCCCTAACTCCTCTGTTGGGTCCCAAGAGATGTTGCTCCAAGCACCAGGGCTGGTACCTGGCATATCTTCTACGAAGTTGTGCGAAATAGTACTTTCAGGAGCACCGTTTCCTCTCCACAACTCTAGAGCCACCATGTCTCCAGCTCCCATCTGTCCCCATGTTTGAACATGCATTTGAGCAGAAACAAGGCCTGCGGAATTCAGTTGCATTTTACACATCCATTGAATGTATGCTTGAGAAAGTCCACCATCCAATGATGCACCGTAGCCACAATTACTGTCTGCGCCACGGAAAGCAAATACTAGGCGGCTTCTAGATGCTGAAGGATAATCTGAACCTGAGTTTGCATGTCTCCAGTTAGCAGAACCTACTGCTGAGGCCGAACCGTCTTCTTGCCAGATTCCAATTCCAGTAGCATCGCTGCCGTCGGCTGGATATTCGCCACCATAGAACGTAGCCTTGGAAGCGGTAGGAAGTGCTTGGTCACGAGGATCTCCCTCTGCGTCCATATCATCTTGAGATAGTGCAACTGGTAGTTCCTGCTCCATTATGTCGTTCTCATTACGGTCGTCCGCAGAGTTGAACACTGTTGCTCGAATAATTATCCCGCCGGATAATTCGTTGGTTGATACATTCAGATGAGAGTGTGCTACATCTGCATACCATGTGAATGAGTCTATGTGAGACTGCCCACCCAGCATTGGAACTGTTTCCCAAGATGTAGAATTCATAACATATCCAATAGGGTGAACCATGTCCACTGAAACTGTTGAACTTGAACCAGTCAAAGCACCTCCTCCGCGCTTTACTTCCACTGAAATGTCCACAGTGTCGCCTTTTGCGATATAGACAACAACGCTTCCATCGGGTTGTATCCAATGGTTAGCCTCGGAAGAATTTACCATTATTTCTGCTACAGAAAAGTCATCTGAAGAGCCACCTCTTCCGGATGTAGCCTCCACATTATCTGCGGTCAGAACTAACAGAGATTGCATGAGAAGAATGGTCACCAATAGGAATGGTATCGACTTGCGCATGTGCATCAACGACCATGCGACTATAGCGCGGCATATGAATGTCCCCGTTACGTGTCCCCGTAGGGGACATGAGGTTTGGTGGATTCCAACTAGTGTTTCAATCGCCCTCAAAGGACCCTGATGAAGGGCAACCTTTGAGAAAGTAAAGAATTGCGGTATACCGTGGGTGAGTACTCTAACAAAGGACCATTGGCGGCCAGACTCTGGCTCACAGGGCTGGTTTTCTGCCAGATTTTTCTCACCCCAATGGCTGCTTTTTCAATCACTTATTTGATCAACTTTGAATTGGCATCTGAAAACTTCACAATGTCTTTCCGTTCAGAAATGATTCCTTGGATTATTGCAGCATCGCTAGCTTACGGAATGTTAGCGCTATTACTGGCACTAATGTTTGGAGGATTCACCCCGATTTCTGTCGTAGAAAAAGGAGGATGGAAAGCAGCATTCGGACTAACTAGAGCAAAAAGAGATGCTGCAAGTCTACGCAATTCTAGAAGAAGCCATGCTAGGTCACCTCATGCGAAATTGACTGTAATGGTGAATGATAGAATCCAAAAAAGACATTCTCTTCTATCAACTCATGGCGGACTGGTATTACTTGCAATTCCGTTCCAGTTAATGTTAGTGATAATCCCTCTTGGATTTGTAATATTCATCCCTGACGAATGGATAAGAGCAAATCGAAGACTTGAGGTTGCAATGGCGTGTTACCTAATTGTTCTGATAATGGTGATGAGAGTATTTCCTAAGTTTGCACGCAAGCATATCACAATAGCTGCATTCACTAGACGCTGGTTAATTTCCATGACAAAGTTATCATGGTTGGCACCAGTTCTTGTCCTTTGGTTAATGGGACGGCTAGCAAGCGTGATAGTACTCTCATGGGTAGGAGCCGATTTATCTAGCAACTTGCAATTAGAACAAACATTCATGGAAGACCTACTCCGGATCGGAAGTGTCCCCGAAACTTCGTTCCTTGATCTACTAACGGCTCTAGCTGTAATGCCATTAGCCGCATTCACTACTTTGGCATGCCTTGGAGGGGGCTCGGGAACCCCACCAGAGTGGATGCGTGTAGGAGATGAAGTCGAAATCAAAACACCTGAGCAAGAAGGTGATGGAGGAGCACTCATTTCAACAGGACGGGTCGTTGGAGCGGTCGCTGGCGCTGCCGTAGGCGTAGGAATTGGATTAGCAGCAACTGCTGTATCCGGAATTGCTTCTAAAACCCAAAGCGCAGGAACTACAGCAATTGCTGCGGCTAATTCTGCACCTCAAGCGATGAATAGCGGTATGAATGCGGTATCAACTACAAATGAAGAATTCTCATTCGTTGACACTAATAATATCGTTAGCGATTTACCATCCTATGCTGAACCTGAAGTCATCGATGAAGAGCCTTCTGAGTTCGAAGGATTTGGCTCGATGTTCGACTAATTACTCTTCTTCATTAGCCACAATAGGTCTGCCGTCAGTAAGCATTAGGCGTACGAATCCCATTATCCATCCATCACTACGAGGTCGACCAAGATCTGGACGTGGTTTGTTCATCAGATTTGAACCGCAATTTGTGCACCTTACGGCAGTAACTTCCCAAACAGGATAAGGCAAATTACAACATGACTTTTCTGAATCTGCTTTATTCTTAACGAGTTGTAATTTCATTGCCAACTGCATATTCCAACTAGAATTTTCACCAGCCAAAAATCCAGTTACTCGCGATAATATTAGCCACCCTGAAACACACCACATACCAAAACCGACTGCAGCCGAACCGTATGACATACTAAACCATCCAAATACTAATGGAATCAATGCAAAAACAAGGGAAAGCCAATGGAATAAACGCATATGTAGTACTCGTTGAATCAGGTGAGCATCAATGTAAACTGCTTCGGGATGCGGAGGGAACTGTTCGTTCCATGTCTTTAATCGAGGAAATGTCAGAAATGGAATTCTAGTAATCAAGTGTGCTGAAACAGCACCGATTGAAAATTCAATGAACTCTGCCCACATTTCACTCGCCACGTAAATTTCTTAGTACAGCTTCAGTCTTATCCATTCCCAGTGAGATATCATCTCTCGAGATAGTGTATGCAAATCTAAGATGGCCTTCACCTGATGGGCCAAAAGCACTACCTGGTGAACATAAAACCCCTCCTTTCAGAAGTTCTAGCGCTACTTCCTCACTAGTCATACCCGGAACATCGACCTTTGGGAAAACATAGAATGCCCCCTCGGGAATGTGACACTGAACTCCTGGCATTGCATTTAATCTAGAACAAATCAAGTCCCTTCTAGCCTTGAACTCCACACACATTTCATCCGGGTAATCATTCGCTTTCTCAAACGCTGCAAGTACTGCATATTGCATTGCGTCGTTAGAACATGCTGTGATGTAGTACTGTAGTTTTGTCATCTGTGTCATCGCTTCAGGATTTGCAGAGAGAATGTATCCGATTCTCCAGCCAGTCATGGCGAAAGTTTTGGAGAATGAATTAACAAGAATTACACGTTCATCATCACACCCGACAAATGATACATGTTCACCATCGAATACTATGCGATCGTACACTTCATCTGTAATCAACCATAAATCGTGCTTTTGGGCAAATTTCAGTAATTCATCCCTTTGTGAAGACGATATTGTCGCACCTGTTGGATTAGAAGGGAAATTATAGAGAATTGCAACAGTATCTTCGTCGACTAAACTCTCTAAGTGTTCAATAGTAGGAACGAACTCATCCTCAAATAGGCATTCGTAAAACCTTGCTTCTCCACCCCATAGGCCGACATCTGGACCATAAAGAGGGAAATATGGTTCTGGCAATAGAACGTTCTTACCCGGATTAACAAGAGTTGCAAAGATATTCAGAAGTGCGTTTGTCCCACTCATAGTCATGCACACATTCGATTCATCTAAACCGGGGCAAACATGATCCCAAGATTGAGCAATTTTCTTTCTCAGAGCAGGCAGCCCTGCAGTGGTAGTATACTTGTTGTGGCCATCTTTCATTGCTTGATACATCGCTTCAATAGCGATGCTAGGAGGCTGGAAATCTGGTTCACCTAAACCAAATGAAATGACATCATCACCGGCCATGTCGAACATCTTGCGTACGCCAGTAGGTTGGATATCCAACGCTCTATCAGAAAAGCCACGCATGTCAGGACGACTACGAGTTCACTTTTCAAGATGAGGTGCTATCTGACACATCATCAACTAATGTAGCCTCTAAAGGTTCATCATCAACAACAGGAGGTAATTCAACATCCTCTGATACTTGAGCAGCGTAATGTAATGGCGCATCAGCTTGTTGTCGGAGCGCAACAAATGCCCCGAACATAAATATTGCAAGACCTACTACACCAATGAATAACAATCTTCCAAAAGATTCACCGCTGGCGAATGATTCAACATTCCCTCCACCATCAACTGAATCCCAAGAGACCATTGATGATGCACCTTCTGCGTCAACACCTCTCACAATAATCATATTGTAACCATCAGGAAGTACATCCGTATCAACAACAAATTGGAACTGGAATGATTCGTATGTACTTAGAGTTCCATTAACAGATTCGTAAGAAACTTCAGTCCAAGTATCTCCTCCATCGACTGAATATTCGATTTTCTCCATTACTTCTCCCCGACTCCATGCCAGACCAGTGTATGTATTGACTGTGCCTTCCGAAGAAATGTTTTCGATGTGAACTTGAAGATCCAAGTTCATCGAAGAAGTATTGATTCCAGTATCATTCAGATATCTGGCAGTCCAGACTGCGTCATGTGCATCAACCAGTCCCCACCCGAAATCAACATTCCAGTGCGGATCATGCTCAGGCTGAGATGCAGGTCCCATGCGTGTTGCAGTAGAACGTAGAATTTCCCTAATAGCAAGAGGACCAATTTCATCGTTTGACTCCATCATCAAAGCAATCACTCCACTCACCGCAGGTGTGGCGTATGATGTACCAGAACCCCTTTCAGTGTATCCGTTTTCAGCGGCATCCCCACCTAAGAAATTGTTACATCCACCAGATGTGATGCATGCTTCTGCTTGCACTATGTTTGTACCTGGCGCTGTGACATCAGGTTTCATCTCGTTAATCGGATTTGAATCACCATTGTCTCTTCTAGGGCCACGACTAGAGTAAGAAGCGATTGTATCATCATCTCTGATGATAGAGTTCATGTCATCTGTAGCGCCAACGGTGATGGATAGAGAAGAAGAACCCATACCTGACAACCCATCATTATCAGGGCCATCATTGCCTGCTGCCACACTTACAGTAACGCCTGCTAGAGTTGCTTCATTCAAGATTCGGGAGTGCATATCTTCTCCATCACTGCCTCCTCCTTCGTGACTTGTAATACCCCATGAAAGTGAGATGATATCAATGCCATACAGGCTTTCATCTACACCAGGCCATGGAGTGTCTTTGTTATCAATAATCCACTGCAAACCGTTCATTGCAGATTCATAAAACTCCTGTGACAAGAGATAATTCTCGAATGGACCTGCACCTGCATCGGTTCCGATTCTAACATCGATTAAGCTTGCATTTGGGGCACTTCCTTCGTATCCGGTTTGCTCACCGTTTGAATCAAGGCCTGTTGCACTGGCCATCCCCATACATGCTGTACCGTGTTGATTCCCATCATCAGGATCGAATGAACCATCGGTTTCCCTTCCGCCATTCAAGATACATTCTGGGTCTGAGTGAACGAAACATACAGCATCATAACCTGCTATGAATTTCTGATTTAGACCTGGATGTTCGTTATCAACTCCAGTATCAACCATTGCGATGTTGATTCCGAGTCCACCCATTGGGGAATGATTCCATGCAGCATGAGGATACACATCTGACGGTTCGGATTTGATATTAGGAGACTGAACATCACCCCACAGAACAACCTGCCCGTATCTTTCAACCATTACCACGCCATCTAATTGCGACAAATTCCATACATCTGATGAATCGATTACTCCAAGAAGTACAGCATCAACTGCCTCGATAATATCGGTTATTTGGTAACCCATTGATTCAAGCAATTCAACATCACTGTCAGTAACATCTCTATTGTACGAAAGACCAATTCCTACAGGACCTTCCAATGATTCAAGAGAATCGAAGATTCCATTTCGGTTAGAATCCATGGTGGTTCTTTCCCACCAATCTATTTCCTCAAAGACAATAGGAGTCATTTCAGGAATTACGGATGACCATTCTGAGTTTACTTCGACATCATTACCAAGAGAACCGGTTAATGGTGCTAAGAATAGTGCAAGACAAAGAAATGTGAAACCTCGACGCATATGCTTCCCCAAAATAATTCAAGAGTTCCCTAAACATCAATATGTTGGTCACAGGATTGGATTGGATTGAGATTAGCA
>Ga0233444_10002056_pt1 | contig 21696 bp, 24 predicted proteins | sample SI_124_October20_6_FD_182792 | JGI IMG/M metagenome (GOLD analysis project Ga0233444, IMG submission 182792) | Seawater microbial communities from Saanich Inlet, British Columbia, Canada - SI_124_October2016_10_MG | ecosystem: Environmental > Aquatic > Marine > Inlet | place: Canada: British... | reverse complement strand
TGGGCTTGATGAAAAGCGGCATAAATAAACTTCGTTACTGTCTAAGTAAAAGTATAAACACTGCTTTTTACTAATCAGTATGAGGTTCAGAGCATCCGCAAATGTCTTGATGCTGACATAAACGATAATTCCAGTAATGGCCCGAGGCCATAATCACAGCACCTATTAAAGTCAGTATTTTCTCCCCTCGCTCGCCTAGGAAAGCCTCACCTAAAACGACAGCCAAGATTAAGAACAATAGGCCTAATAAACCCAAGATAAGCACCCGATAACGTCTGTGCGCTTTGCAACCAACGCCTAAGGCATAAAGGCTAGTCGGTATCACTGCTAATAACATCCAAAGATGAAAGTCCTCACCATAGAGCTGCAACGCCGTGATACTAGGCAACAACACAATAAGTAACGGCAAAGCCAAACAGTGAATAGCGCATAATAAAGATAGGCTAATCGCCATTTTATCAGTGAAGTTTTGTATTGTTCTCATTTTACTCTCATATCAGGAATTCTAAGCTGCATTGACCATGCAGGCTTCGCAAACACAGTTCATCTCTAATTGTGGGCTAACAAGGTGAAAGCCTGCATGTTCCACACTTTTCTGAAGTACAGCGATAGTTGATTTGCTAATACTTATTTCTTTTACTTTTTCACATTGGCCACAGATCAAGAATTGAGGCACGGCATGGCTGTGAGCACAACTAATGTGGGCACAAGCAACATATTTGTTGGCCAAATTCAGTTTGTGAACCAAGTACTCGCCCTGAAGAAACTTCAAAATCCGATATACCGACATGGCAGGCATCGAATCTCCAAACTTTGTTTTACAAAAATCGGCTAACTCATAGGCAGATAATGCTTTATCAGACTGTAGTAAACCCGATAGAACCTGCTTTCTCTTATTAGTTAAGCGCGCCCCACGCGCTTTACAATGATGTTCGGCATGTTCAAGTATCGTCTCTATTTTTTTCATATTTTCACCTAACAAGGCGCACTCTTCCACACTCACTGTTCCCGCTCCTTTACTTTTTGTCCGTTAGAGCTATAGCCAATCAAGCTCAGATTTAAAATATCGACGGCCACGTATAAAAGATATGTTATATCATATCACTTCATGTCACAAGAAAATCATCACCCTAACTAAGCATCAACTCGAAAATAAGATTTAACACGCTTTATATTCAATGACAGTAAGCAAATGAATTAAGCCAATTTTTGCTATTATCAATACTTGAATTCTTATTCTGTTGAGCTTCCATGTTAAAAGCCCTTTTCCTTGATCTTGATGAAACCCTCTGTGACACAACAGGCGCCAATGGGCAGGCAAAGCAATTAATGGCAGACAGCATTGAAACACAGTTTGGTGCCAGCATGAACGGCGACACTTTTGCTAATGCCTATGTCACCGGTATTTACCGTGACTGGACTGACGAACAACGGGCCCGTTACATGCCCATTATCGAACAACAAAGTGAAAATGCCTTCCGAGTGCAATTGATTCATGACTTATTGGCCAAAAGTAACATCGATTATATTAACGATGAAACAGCCCAAGCCATTCAAGACAAGTTTGATAATGACCGCATTGAGGCATTCGACTTCTACCCTGGTATCCTCACCTTCTTAGCTGAAGCAAGAGCACTGTTCACCCTAGTTGTCATCACCAATGGCCCCGTCTTTTCCCAGATTCCAAAAATAGAATCAACAAACCTCGCTAAACATGTCGACCATATTATTATCGGTGGCCAAGAACCAGAAGAAAAACCCGCTGCATCCATCTTCCACAAAGCGCTTAAATTAGCCAACTGCGAAGCCCATGAAGTCATTCATATCGGCGATAGTCTTAAAACAGATATTGCCGGCGCACTCAATATGGGTATAACATCACTGTGGGTACAACATCAACAACCCTTAGATGCAGAACTGGGTATCAACCCACATCATACCGTCATACATCCATATGAAATACCTGAACTAATTCGACGGTTACACCCAACCCAAACCAACCAGAATAAGTGTAAAAACATTAATTCGGGATAAAATCACAACCGCCGTTGTCTAGTTTCATTAGCGCCAATAATTTATACCCTCAAAATAAACTTTATTAGGAGTATCAAAATGAAAAAAATTATATCTGGGTTAGCAACAGTAATGATTGCAGGAATCGCTTTTAACACCACTGCCTATGCAGGACAAGCCATGAGTGAAGCACATGCTCATATCGGGCATGTCATGACAAGTTGGACTGACACACCATCCCAACACGGCCTCCTACCAGTGGCAATGAAAGAGGGTGAAATTGCCGCCGCTCACGCTGCGCTTTCTGCTAAAACGCCAGACAACCTAGCAGCAATGAAATTGCATGCAAGACATGTGCGTCATGCCATCGACACCTCATATGAAGGATCAGGACCAGGTACGGGATACGGACTAATTAGGGCCGCCAGTGGCGGAATTGGACACGCCACACTCGCCAGTAAAAGCGAAGGTGCATCCGACGCAGTCAAACTCCACACTGAACATGCAGTGACATCGTTAAACAATGCAATCGCACGTAGCAGAATGGCCTTGTATGCAGCTCAAGCCGTGCTTATTTCAACCAGTGCAAGTCAAGCTGCGCCACATGCTGCCAAAATGGCAGAACTGACGCAAGCGGTAGTTGACGGTGTTGACCATAATGGCGACGGCAGTATCAGCTGGCATGCACATGAAGGTGGTCTTAAAGTTGCAAACCAACACATGGGTATCATGATGGATGCCGAAGGTATGAAACGCTAAAGGTTCTCAAACACCCAAGCTCATAACCTTACTATCAGACAAACCCGCTTCGGCGGGTTTTGTTTTTATAGAATACGCTTTCCCATTCATAATGGCGATTTCGAAGAAAGTCTAAAACACTTTGCTTTAGCCATCTGAAATCGATTCGCTAAATGGGGTCATCGTAGGTAAAATCAGACCTTTCGATTGACTTGAGTTAAAAATGGCCCAGTACGTATATAGCATGAACCGCGTTGGCAAAATTGTGCCACCAAAACGTGAGATTCTTAAAGACATTTCCCTGTCCTTCTTCCCCGGTGCAAAGATTGGTGTACTTGGCTTAAATGGCTCAGGTAAATCAACCTTACTCAGAATCATGGCCGGTCTTGATAATGACTATATTGGCGAAGCCGTCCCGATGCCGAATATTAAGGTCGGTTACCTTCCTCAAGAACCCGAGCTAGATGACACCAAAACGGTACGAGAAATTGTTGAAGAATCTGTTTCTGATGTGAAACAAGCAATGGACGACTTAGAAGCTATCTATACCGCTTACTCTGAACCCGATGCTGATTTCGATGCCTTGGCAACCAAACAAGCCGAGCTAGAAAACCTCATTCAAGCCAAAGATGGTCATAACCTAGACAATGCACTTGAACGTGCAGCCGATGCCTTACGCTTACCCGAATGGGACACCAGTGTGTCGGTTCTATCCGGTGGTGAACGTCGTCGTGTCGCCCTGTGTCGCTTATTACTCGATAACCCAGATATGTTATTGCTGGATGAGCCAACAAACCATCTTGATGCTGAATCCATTGCCTGGATAGAACGTTTCTTACAAGACTTCCCAGGTACTGTGGTTGCCATCACCCATGATCGTTACTTCCTAGATAATGCCGCCGGTTGGATATTAGAACTCGATCGCGGTCGCGGTATCCCGTATGAAGGTAACTACTCTTCTTGGTTAGAACAAAAAGATGCCCGCCTGCAACAAGAAGCCAAAGCAGAAGCGTCACATAATAAAGCCATCAAAGCTGAATTAGAATGGGTACGACAAGGCGCTAAAGGCCGTCAATCCAAATCTAAATCACGCTTGAAATCATTTGAAGAAATGAACTCGCGTGAATTCCAAAAACGTAATGAAACCTCAGAAATCTACATTCCACCTGGCCCACGCCTAGGTGACAAAGTCATCGAACTCAACAATGTCACTAAATCCTATGGTGACAAGCTATTAATCGACAACCTCACCCTCTCCATTCCTGCTGGTGCCATTGTCGGCATCATCGGCCCCAATGGTGCCGGTAAGTCCACCCTCTTCCGCATGATCGCAGGCCAAGAAGAAGTCGATTCAGGTTCAATAGACTTAGGTAGCACCGTGCAATTAGCCTATGTCGATCAATCGCGTGATCTTAATGGCACTAACACCGTGTTTCAAGAGATCTCCGAAGGCAATGACATGATTACCGTCGGCACCTACACAACCCCGGCACGTGCCTACTGTGGTCGTTTTAACTTTAAAGGCTCTGACCAACAAAAATTTGTCAAAGACCTCTCTGGTGGTGAACGCAACCGACTCCACATGGCCAAGCTGTTAAAAGAAGGCGGCAATGTCTTACTACTCGATGAGCCAACCAATGATCTCGACATCGAAACCTTACGGGCATTAGAAGAAGCGATTTTAGCCTTTCCCGGCTCCGCCGTCGTTATCTCGCATGATCGCTGGTTCTTAGATCGGGTCTGTACGCATATGATTGCCTATGAAGGTGAATCTAACGTCGTGTTCTTTGAAGGTAACTACACCGAATATGCCGAAGATTACAAACAACGCTTTGGTAAAGATCATCAGCCTGAACGGATTAAGTATCGTAAAATGAGCTAACACTCAGCTACATCATTAATACTGAAAACGGGGTAATCCAGCAATGGCTTATCCCGTTTTATTTTAAGGCATGATCATTTATGGAATATGAGTTTCAACGTAATACCTTAACTGGTACCTTAGTGGCTGATTTTAGTCAGAGCCAAGAAGTCTTCGGATTTTGGTTTGTCGAAGAACTCGGGGAAAGTACAGAAAAATATGACGTGATCTGCCAAGCCATTACTCAATTGCAATCAAACCAGCTGAAAAACTGGCATATGGTAGGCAAAGCGCTATCCATTGAACTCGATGATGAGCAAGTTAGGGTATTTGCCAATGAACTTGAAAATGGTGAAGAAGTTGAACTTGAAGAGGCACTGTCTCTCTACGATGGTGAATCAGAAGCTTTCTGTGGCTTAGCTGATTTCCACGGTGTACTACAGAGTTGGCGTATCTTTATCGATGAGGATAGATAATGGCTACTAAGTTAACGTATTACTCAAATTGACCGACTAAAGATCACGCGAATGAGCCCATTAAAATACTTATCCGGTTACCCAGAAGATGTACAGTCTCAAGTACAATCCCTCATCGCAAATCAAAAACTCGGTGACTTTTTATTAAATAAATATCCTGTGACCCATGATATTCAATCCAATAAAGCCTTGTATGCTTATGTTATTGACTTAAAAAACCAATACATTCGTCAATCCAGCCCCCTGAGTAAGGTCATTTATGATGATAAGTTGGATGTACTCCATCACGCACTCGGCTTACATCGCTTTGTTTCGAGAGTTCAGGGTGGTAAATTAAAAGCCAAAAATGAAATCCGCATTGGCTCCGTGTTCAAACAGGCACCGAGCCAGTTTTTAAACATGATCGTCGTACATGAGCTAGCCCATTTAAAAGAAAAAGATCACAATAAAGCCTTTTATAAATTATGCAGCCACATGCAACCGGACTATCATCAGTTAGAATTTGACATGCGCCTTTATCTAACGCATCTAGATCGTGTTGGGACATTGTATTAACACTAACCCCATTCCTGATCTCTCATCTCAGCAAGGAAAAAATGAAAAAGCCTCAAGTCAGCCTTGGTTTAGTCAATCCTAAAAGCCCAGATAATGTCGGCTCTGTGTTACGTGCCGCTGCTAATTATGGTGTTGATAAGGTCTTTTATACCGGTGACCGTTACCCACGCGCGATTGAGCGTAAGGCAAGAATGGTCGACATGAGTCGTAAAGTGAGCAAAGACGTGCTGCTCGCTCAAAAAGAGTGCCTGAGTGAGGTCGTCACCGACAACATGAAAATTGTCTGCGTTGAATTTGCTTTAAATGCCATTCCCCTACCTGAATACGAGCACCCAGAAAATGCCCTTTATATTTTCGGCCCTGAAGATGGTTCTATAGACCAAGCGATAATCGATCAAGCTGATGACGTCGTGTATGTACCCACCGTGGGCTGTATGAACTTATCGGCTTCGGTCAATGTACTACTTTATGATCGACTAGCTAAAACTGGGAATTACGAAGCAAGCAACCAATTAATTCGTGACAACAGAGATACCAATAATCGTTTAAAGATTAATCGCTAAAACTTGGCTTAATAGTATTCACCATTTCCAAAATGGCATCTAAACGCTGTTGCGGCTGTCTCATCTCAAGTATTTCTTGTTTGGTTCCTGCTGGCATACCAAATAAACCGTTCACCATAAAACTAAACTGGGCGGCTGTTAGGTTTTGCCATTTGTCGCTCGCCAGCATTTTTTGAAATTCATCATTGCCATGGCCGATGGTCAATAAACGCTGCATCACCTTTTCATGGCTTTGCCTTAAATTAACTAAATCGTCATCCTCAAGAGGTTCATCTTCATACAACTCACAAGCCCATATATTAAAGGGTAATATCTGTCGCACTTGTTTGAGCTCTAGCCGTGTTTCAAAATGAACCATGATGCCCAGTCGGCCATCATCAAGCTCCTCAAGCAATTCTACTTTACCAGCAGAAAAAACGTCGCGTGGCTTATAGGTAGCTTGATTATTGTTAAGGGCTTCTTCCGGCGCTTGTTGACGCTTAATGGTATGAACAACCCCTTGGGTATGACAAACGCCAATCATCACATCGTTATCGATACAATACCTCACCATATCTCTATAACGCGGCTCAAACACATGCAACGGGATGGACACACCGGGAAAATTAACGGATTTGGGTATCGGGAAAAGCGCAACGTCTATCATAAGGTCAAAAGCTATCGATTAGTGAATGAATTAATCCCTATTCTATACGAATAATCCATTGGCTGGCATAGTCAGACTAGAGGTTTCTAATGCCATTCTAATAAACAAATCAAGCTGACTGCCTCCTTGATTTCTATTTTTTAAAACAAGCTTTGCAAAACGGCTAAATTAACGAGACAATTAAAAAATAACTGAAAACATCAACACTCTAACTCATTAAACGACGTTATCTATAACACCGTTTTAGCAAGGAAAAATCATGGCAGGTTCATTACAAGATCAACTCAAAAAATCCGGTCTCGTAAGTAAGAAAAAGTCGCAACAATTAGATGCTGAAAAACGTAAAAAAATAAAGGCCCAAAATAAAGGCCAAAAGATTGATAATGAGATCGCAGAAAAAGTACAACAAGCTAAGTTACAAAAAAAGCGAGATGACCAAAAACGAAATCAACAGCAACAACAGCAAGTAAAACAAAATGAAGAAAAAGCACGTATCAAGCAAATTATTGACCAAGCGAAAATCAAAGACTATGACGGCGATACCGCCTTCAATTTCCAATTCAATAACAAAATTAAAACGCTGTATCTCAATAAAGAACACTACGATGCATTAGTTGCAGGCAGTCTTGGACTCTGTCAGGTCGATAACATCATATTTATTCTGCCAAACGCAACAGTGGATAAAATAAAGTCGATTAACCCGGTTTATGTCGTATTACATCAGGACAAACCGAATACAACACCAGAAACAGCAAGCGATGATCCCTATGCCGACTATGATATTCCCGATGATTTAATGTGGTGATAACCCCAATTTACAGTCGATTAAAAGGAAAATCTCCCCACAATGACCCTATTGGTTCCAAATCAAGCGGATGACCCCTTTTTATTTTTTCCAATAATCGTTTAAAAGTCCTGTAAAACTCACTTTCAAGATTTGTGGTTGTCAGGCACCCTGCAGTAGTCACAAAAAAACCACCCGAAGGTGGTCTCTAGTATTTGGTGGAGGCGGGGGGAATCGAACCCCCGTCCGCAAATCCGCTGCTGTCAGCTCTACATGTTTATTTCATCTACTGTTTTAACTAGAAGCTACCCGATGAACAGGGAAAACAACTAGCGATCTTGAAAGGTTTCAGTCCATCAGTGCCAAGCACACTTCTGGCTTGTCTTATGAGAATCGACCGTTGAAACCTAAACGCATAAGCACGGCTTTAGTCAACGGCTAGCAAGCCTAAGCTGCTAGAGAGTAGTTGTTATCGTTTGCAACTATAATTTGTTAATCTGTTTTACGAGAAGAATTAACATACTCGACATGCACCTAAAGTTTTGTAACCCACGTCGAAGCCAGGTCGCCCCCAAAGGTCGATACGATGTAGACAGTATAAGCCAGCGTTTCGTTCTGAGCTAGATTTAAGTTATTTATTTGCAACGATGCGGGCTTTTTCGCGTGCCCAATCTCTGTCTTTTTCTGTTGCCCGTTTATCTTGATGTTGTTTACCCTTAGCTAGGGCGATTTCAAGCTTGGCTCTGCCCTTCTTCCAATACATCGACACCGGCACAATGGTATAGCCCTTACGGTCTACTGCGGCTACTAAACGATTTAATTCAATCTTGTTGAGTAATAACTTTCGGCGGCGAATATCCTCAGGGTGAATATGGGTGGATGCCGATAGCATCGGTGAAATATGGCAACCATGTAACCACGCTTCGCCTTGATGAAGTTGGACGTAGCTTTCATTAAGCTGTCCGCGACCATCGCGTAGGCTTTTAACTTCCCACCCTTCTAGTACCAGGCCTGCTTCAAAATTATCTTCTAGGAAGTAATCATGTCGGGCACGCCGGTTTTGGGCAATATTATTGCCTGCGCCTTTTTTCTTCGAACTTTTCTTTGTAGCCATGGCGGCTATTATAAATGACGTAGCATTTCATCGCTCGGCTAATCACGTGCTGATTTATCAGAACCCTGTCTCATAAACAACACAATCGACAAAGCCGGAACAAAATAAACGCGATTCACGGTATAAAAATGATGCCATTATCGTTAGTATAGGCACATAGCAAATCACAAATAGCTGACAGTAACAGCGTCACTATTTCAACGTAATCTAGTTAGGTGAACGAGTATATTATGAGTAGACCTGCACTATCTATCCACGGTCAATGGTCTTCACGCTGGGCATTTATCCTAGCTGCGACCGGTTCTGCTGTTGGTCTTGGTAATATTTGGAAGTTTCCTTATATCACCGGTGAAAATGGTGGTGGTGCGTTTGTTCTTGTTTACTTAGCTTGCTTAGCCTTAATCGGCTTACCCATCATGATGGCTGAGATTATGGTCGGTCGCCGTGGTCGCCAAAACCCAGTGAATGCCTTATATAGCATTGCGGTTGAAGAAGGCAAAAATACTGGCTGGCAATATTTAGGTTGGATGGGTGTTGTCGCTGGTTTCCTTATCTTATCTTATTACAGTGTCTTTGCTGGCCAAGCCCTAGCTTACGTATTTCGAACCTTCTCTGGCGTCTTTGAGGGCGTTACAGCCGATGGTGCGACTAGTATTTATAACGCCTTAGTGCTCGATCCTGAACGGCTGCTCGCTTGGCATACTATCTTTATGATCATCACCTCGATCATTGTTGCCCGTGGTGTGCAAGGTGGCTTAGAGAAAAGCGTTAAATTCCTCATGCCCGCCCTGTTATTCATCCTTATTTTATTAGTCGGTTATGCGGCTAATACCGGCACCTATTTTCAACAAGGCATCGATTTTTTATTCAAACCTGATTTTTCAAAACTGTCTAACGATGCGATTTTAACCGCAATGGGCCATGCCTTCTTTACCTTAAGCTTAGGTATGGGTGCCATCATGGTTTACGGTTCTTATCTGCCAAAAGATGCGTCTATTTTAAAAATGTCGATCGCTATTTCGCTGGCTGATACCGGCGTTGCGCTATTAGCTGGTATGGCTATTTTCCCACTGGTCTTTGCTAATGGCTTAGATACCAATGCCGGTCCAGGTCTCATCTTCCATACCTTGCCCATTGCCTTTGGTCATATGGCGAATGGGGCATTCTATGGTGGCCTCTTCTTCTTATTATTGGTCTTTGCCGCATGGAGTTCCGCAATTTCACTGATTGAACCTGCCGCTGCTTGGCTGGTAGAAAACAAAGACGTTAGCCGTCGCCGTGCTGCTGTCATCATCGGGTTTAGTACTTGGTTACTCGGTTTATTAACCGTGTTCTCATTTAATATCGGCAGTGATTGGACCTTGTTCGGTAAAACTTTGTTTGATTTACTCGATTACCTGACGGCGAATATCTTGCTACCACTGGGCGGTTTATTTATCGCTATCTTCGCTGGTTGGATCATGTCGAAACAATCAACAGATGAAGAGTTTGCAATGAAACCGCGTTTCGTCTATTTTGTCTGGCGTTTCCTAATTCGTTACATTTCACCCTTCGCAATCATTATTATCTTTTTAAATATGATTGGCTTAATTGATTTAACTTCAGCCTAAGGCAAAATGACCACCATTACACGTAACTCACTCGTGATGTACACGCCTGAACAAATGTATGACCTCGTCAATGATATAGCGGCATACCCAAGTTTTTTACCTTGGTGTCGGGACAGTAAAATCATCAGCGCCAATGACCAAGTTGTCTGCGCCACCTTAGATTTAGCTAAGGGCGGTATTCATCACGTATTTTCTACGCGTAACAAACTGACCCATGGCAAAGCGATTGATATTGAATTGATTGATGGTCCTTTCCAGCATTTAGAAGGCCATTGGCAGTTTGTCATGATTGGCGATAATCAAGGCTGCCGTGTTCAACTAAACATGGATTTTGAGTTCTCTAACCGCTTAGTCAGCATGGCATTAGGCCCTGTTTTCACGCAAATATCGGGGTCATTAGTCGACGCATTCTGTAAACGAGCTAATGAGATTTATGGCAAATAACACCCTGCATATTGAAGTTGCTTACGCCTTACCTGATGAACAACGCATTTTTGAACTGGAAGTCGCGACTGACTGTGATGTCGAACAGGCGATTAAACGTTCGGGGGTTTTAGAAGCCTATCCAAACATTGATTTAGCATCGGATAAAGTCGGTATTTTTGGCAAAATATGTAAGTTGAATGCCAGCTTAAGAAATAAAGACCGGATCGAAATTTATCGTAAATTGATTGCCGATCCAAAAGAATCACGGCGCCAAAAAGTCGAGATGGAACGTAAAAAAGCAGCACAAGATATACAGAAAGCCAATACGGCCAGTGCTAAAGCGAAAGGCGCTAAATCTGATTAAGCGCGCCCTTCTAATAAGGCCATTTCCGCATCAGTAAAACCCGCTTGTTTGCGTGCCTCAGTATGAAACGGCCCGCGTAACTGACCATCAAAGTAGTTATCAAGTAAGTCTTTAAATGTGGCTAAAGAATCCACCCCACGTTGATCACATAAATAATTAAACCAACGCGTCCCTATCGCGACATGGCCAATTTCTTCTTCCAGAATTAACTCTAGAATTTCTACTGCACGCATATCACCCGTACCGCGTAGTTTATCCATCATCTTCGGCGTCACATCTAACCCCCGCGCTTCTAATACCCGAGGTACTAAGGCCATGCGTATCAATGGATCATGATGGGTCTTTTGTGCCATCTCCCACATGCCATTGTGAGCAGGGAAACTGCCATAGTCATAGCCCAATGAGATTAGATGCTCACGTAACAAGGTAAAGTGCTTAGACTCTTCTGCAGCGACGCGAATCCAATCAGCATAGTAGTCGTCAGGTAGCCCTGAAAAACGGGCAATGGCATCGAGTGCCAAGTTAATCGCATTAAACTCAATATGATTAACGGCGTGAATCAACGTGGCCACGCCTGTTTCTGCACTATTACGTCGCCTTGGCAAATCTCGCGGTGCAACTAGCTCCGGTTTATCCGGTTGTCCCGGTAGATCGGGCACATCAAAGTCAACATCAGACAGGGTTAACTCGCCCTGCTGCCAACGCTGATAAAGTGCCTGGGTTTGCTTGGCCTTATCAACCGGGTCTCGACTTAATAAACATTGTAATGCTGCTGCCCGTAAATCACTTGTCTCGTCAGTCATTAATTGTCCATACTGACACGCGGATCAACCAACGTGTATGACAAGTCGGTTAAGACCAAACCAATGATATAAAGCACGGAACCTAAGAATACCATGGCTCGTACAATGGCAAAATCTTGCGCCTGAATCGCATCAATCGTGTAACTCCCTAAGCCTGGGATACCAAAGAAGGATTCGATAATAAGACTGCCCATAAACAAGGTCGGTAATACCACCACTACACCGGTTAAGATAGGAATCATGGCATTTTTAAGCACATGCTTGAATAACACTTGTAACTCAGAAAAGCCTTTGGCCCGCGCTGTTCGCACATAATCTTTAGCCGCTTCTTCTAAAAACAAAGTCCGGTACCAACGCGCCCCGCCGCCGATGCCAGCGACAACGCCAATCAACACCGGCAAAATGACAAACTTAATGGCGCTGAAACCTTCACCATAACCTGATATTGGGACTAACTGCATCATCTTACCAACGAGGAATTGGCCGCCGATAATATAGAATAAACTGGAAATCGACATAATAACGACGCACAAGATCACCCCACCCAGATCAATGTAGCTGGCCCTGAAAAAGACCATTAATAAAGCAAAAGTAATATTGACCATTAAACCAATGATCAATGTCGGTACTGCGATGGCTAAACTCGGCCACATTCGGTTTTTTATATCATGTCCAATATCACGGCCATCATCAGCTTGACCGAATTCAAACGCGAATAAACTCAGGGATTTCTCGAAAAAAATGGTGTCGGTGGCTTTATCAACAATGCCGTCTGCCTCACTATGCCAGATTAAAGGCTTATCGTAGCCTCGTGCTTCTTTCCATGAGTCTAGTGAGGATTGTGTAATGTGTTTATTACCCAGATGCATACGTGCAATATCATCAGGTGTATTGACCATGAAAAATAATGCAAACGTCAGTGCATTGACCCCAATCAAAATCGGGAACGCATATAAGATTCTTCTGACGATATAAGCAAACATAAAACGGAGAGTCTGACTCGCTGAGCAAAAGAATCCATTATAATCAGATCAGAGTAAGTTTTGTTTAATCATTAAATGATATACACTATAACTTATATTTATAAACAACTCTAAAGGAGACGTTATTATGGCCATGACAGCGATGGAATTAGTCCAAGCAGCAAAGAAAACAATCAAAGAAGTGAATATTGAAGAAGCCAATAACATGATTGCCAATGGCAGTATTGCCTTAGATATCCGCGAACCAGCAGAATATGAAGCGGGCAACATCCCTAATTCAATTCATATTCCACGTGGCGTTTTAGAGTTTAAAATCGCTGGCATCGAGGCCTTTGAAGATAAGAACAAATCAATCGTCATCTACTGTAAAAGTGGCGGACGTTCAGCGCTAGCAGCGCGCGCGCTTGAACAAATGGGTTATATGGACGTTTGTTCAATGGCCGGCGGTTATGACCTTTGGAGCGAAAGCTAAGTCAAAACTAATAATAAAGCGTGCTATATCGATATAGCACGCTTACTTCAGAACATTTCATTCCACACGTAAAAACACGCTTGACCAGAATCTCGTAATCTTTGTAACATTTCCCATAGCAACTTGTCATAATGACAACATAGACACTTCGGGAAATGACAGATGGACACAAAATCTTACCCTGTATCTGGTGCTGGCCTCGGCCTTCGTCGTGACTTTATGGACGAATTAGCACAACGTGATGACCAGCCTTTCGACTTTTTAGAAGTCGCGCCAGAAAACTGGATGGAAATCGGCGGTGCATTAGGTAAAAAGTTTGCCCACTTCACCGAACGTTACCCGATGATGTGTCACGGCTTATCGCTATCACTCGGCAGCCCTGCCCCATTGGATGAGCACTTTATCATCCGCGTCAAAAAATTCTTAGATAAGCATAATGTCAAAGCCTATAGCGAACACCTAAGCTATTGTGGCGATGAAGGGCATCTCTATGACTTGATGCCTATTCCCTTCACCTCTGATGCTGTTAGCTATGTTGCACAACGTATCAAACGTGTTCAGGAAATAATCGAACGCCCATTGATCATTGAAAATGTGTCTTACTATGCAGCACCAGGCCAAGAAATGCCCGAAGTTGATTTTGTAAATGCGATTTTAGATGAAGCAGATTGTGGCTTATTGCTGGATGTTAACAATATTTACGTCAATAGCATCAACCACAAATATGATCCTGAAACCTATATGAAAGCCATACCGACTGAGCGTATCAAATACCTTCATATAGCAGGTCATTATAATGAAGCTGATGATCTTAAAGTGGATACACACGGCAGCGATGTGATTGATCCTGTTTGGTCATTATTAGAAAAGACATACCAACAGCATGGTGTCATCCCCACTTTATTGGAGCGTGACTTTAATATCCCATCATTAGCGACATTGACTAGCGAAGTCGACAAAATCCGTCATTACCAATCAGCTCAAGGACAAGATCGTCTTGCACACACAGCCTAAAAACCCGTCGTTCAAGGACGTTCAATACCAGTTTACTAATTATCTTCGCGATCCTGAGAATAATGAAAAGCCCAAAGGTATTGAACAGCGCCGTCTTACTGTCTACAGCAATTTGTTTTATAACAATATAGAAGGCTTTGTTTCCTCTTGCTTCCCTGTTCTAAAATCACTAATGTCAGAAGAACGTTGGCATGCCATGGTGCGAGACTTTATGGTCAAGCATCAATCTAAATCACCGCTATTTAATGAAATTGCCCATGAGTTTTTATATTATCTTGATAATGAACGTGATCTTAAAAATGACCCGGCCTTTATTCAAGCACTCTGCCATTATGAGTGGGTCGAGCTTGCACTGAGCATATCTGATGCTGAAGTATCGCCGATCACATTTGATTCTGAACAAGACTATTTGGCCCTGAGTCTCAACACCTCACCTTTAGCTTGGCCCCTTTCTTATGCCTTCCCTGTCCATCAAATAGCAACGTCATTTCAACCTGAACAAGCCAATGACACGCCTGTTTTTCTATTGGTCTATCGTGATATTAACGATGATGTTTTGTTCTTAGAATTAAACCCCGTCAGTGCGCGGTTAATCGACTTACTTAATACAGGACAAACTGGCCAACAGGCTGCCGAACAAATCGCACAAGAATTACAGCACCCGAACCCTGAGGTTGTGATTGAAGGGGCAAGATCCTTAATTCATGACTGGATTAAACGGAGTATTCTTATACTTCCAAACTAATAAACACGGACACTTAAGCATAAAAAAGGGCTGATGGAAAACCATCAGCCCTTTTTATTTTGTTTGCTTTAAATGTCGCTTATTTAGCTGTCGCTAATGCAATTGCTTCAATAGACAAACGGGTAATTTCATCCCAATCTTCAGCATCAACTAAGCTTGCAGCACACATCCAAGAACCACCAACAACACCCACATTAGGCTGACTGTAGTAATCAGCAACATTCTTCTGGTTCACACCACCGGTAGGACAGAATGTAATTTGGGGAATCGGTGCACCAATTGATTTTAGCATCGGTATACCACCTGCCGCTTCAGCAGGGAAAAACTTCATTTCAGTAATCCCTTTTGCAAACATAGCGAGCGCTTCCCCAGGTGTTGCTACACCCGGGATAAAAGCCACACCTGTTTTTAATGCTGCATCAGCTAATGCCGGTGTCGTACCTGGGCTAATAATAAATTCTGCACCTGCATCAATTGCAGCATGCAATGTTTCTTCATTAATGATCGTACCAGCACCTACAACAGCATCAGGCACTTCAGCGACGATACGGCGAATAGATTCTAATGCGGCATCGGTACGTAATGTAATTTCTAATACTTTCAGTCCACCGGCCACTAACGCTTTCGCTAAAGGCACAGCGTGGTCAGCATTATTAATAACCATCACCGGCATTAATGGCGAAATCGCCATAATCTCTTTACTTGTTCTACTCATAACTATTTTAGTTTCCCAAAGTTTTAATAATCTATTCAGCTAATGTTATTCGACATTAAACAAGTTAATCGCACCCGTTTCAGCACTAGATACTCCGCGACGGAAACTATCAAATAACTCACGACCCATGCCGTAATGATGTTCAGTATTCGCCATCATACAACCCACACGTTCTCCTAACTCTTTATCATCAACAAGTACATTAAGCTCACCTGTTTCAGTATTAAGACGGATGATGTCGCCGTCACGTATTTTCGTAAGAGGACCGCCATCGGCACACTCAGGACACATATGAATCGCAGAAGGGACTTTGCCCGATGCACCCGACATACGACCATCCGTTACCAAGGCAACTTTAAAGCCTTTATCTTGTAACACACCCATTGGTGGCGTTAGTTTGTGTAATTCCGGCATACCATTCGACTTCGGCCCTTGGAAACACAACACCACGATAACGTCTTTATTCAATTCGCCACGTTTAAACGCTTTAACAACATCGTCTTGATAATCAAAGACCATCGCAGGCGCTTCAACAACGCGATGTTCTGGCGCAACAGCAGAAATTTTGCTCATGCCTCGACCCAAATTACCTTGCATCAGGTGTAAACCACCACCAATTGCAAATGGGGCTTTAACAGAACTAATCACTGCAGGGTCCAATGTGGTTGCAGGACCTTCTTCCCAAACCAATTTGTCGCCAACCATTTTAGGTTCTTGTGTATAAGCTTTCATACCACGCTCATCACCAACAGCAAGCACATCGTCATGCATTAAACCATTTTCACTTAATTCTCTAATTAATACGCTCATACCACCGGCTGCTTGGAAGTGGTTGATATCAGCTTCACCATTTGGATAAACACGCGTCACTGATGGTACGACCTTAGACAAACGATCAAAATCATCCCAGTTAATAATGACACCGGCAGCTCGTGCAATCGCAATTAAGTGAATTGTGTGATTCGTCGAGCCACCTGTGGCCAACAAACCAACTAATGCATTTAAAATGGCCTTCTCGTCAATCATATAGCCAACAGGTCTGTAGTCATCACCCTGTGAAGTAAATTTGAGTATTTGGCGTGTTGCCGCTTTCGTTAACTCATCACGTAATGGTGTGTATGGGTTGATAAATGAGCTACCCGGTAAATGGAGGCCCATCATTTCGACCATCATCTGGTTACTATTCGCAGTACCATAAAAAGTACATGTACCGGCACTGTGATAAGACTCAGATTCTGCTTTTAACAACTCATCACGACCGACTTTACCTTCTGCATAAAGTTGGCGGATTCGCACTTTTTCCTTATTCGGTAAACCGCTAGGCATTGGACCCGCTGGAACAAACACAGCAGGTAAGTGACCGAAGCTCAACGCACCAATCAATAAGCCTGGTACGATTTTGTCACACACACCTAGATAGAGCGCACCATCGAACATATTGTGGCTCAAGGCAATCGCGGTTGACATCGCAATAACATCACGACTGAATAGCGACAGTTCCATACCTGGCTGGCCTTGCGTAACCCCATCACACATGGCAGGAACACCACCTGCAAACTGAGCAACGCCACCCGCTTCACGTGCGGCATCTTTAATTAATTTAGGGAAATGCTGAAAGGGTTCATGCGCTGACAACATATCGTTATAAGACGAGACAATAGCAATATTGTCTTTTTTGTTGCCGGTCAAATCAGCTTTATCATCTGCTGTACAAGCAGCAAAACCATGCGCTAAGTTACCACAGGCTAATACACCACGGTGCCGGTCTTCTGACATAGCTTCATCAACACGCGCCAAATAAGTTTTACGCGACTTTTGGCTACGTTCAATGACATCGTCTGTAACAGATTTCAATACTGGATGAATCATACTTTCATTTCTCTCTTATTCTTTACTTAATGACTTTATCACCGGAGATCCTTCAACAATAAAAAGATCAAATGGGTGACAGCGATCTGGTAAATTGGCCAACCAGTATACCTCGACCGGGCCTTTTTCGCACGGTGTTTGCTTCAATCACCTTGTGTCGGCACAAAGCAATAACCTAGCTTAATCACTTACCCTTGGCAAGCTAACTAGCACTGTCGCATTTTTCAATTTGGCATTCGGCCTTATCTAAATGGGATGCCTCAGCCACCGGCCAGATTCATTACCCACGAAAATAAAACGACTTGTGGCACTGTAATTAAAGGTAAAAACAGCGCGACTTTCCACGAACCTGTTGTTTCTTTTAAAGACATAATTTCGGTATAGTCAGTCGCAACACCCGTCATTAGAAAGGCAAAACCGTTACCTGGCGCGTTAGCACGTGTTACTAAGTCTGCTGCAATGGGTGTTGACCCTTCAGAACAAATTTCTAAGATAGTTGCTACGAGGATAGTCATCCCTAAGCCTGCCATTGTGGCACCAAAATAAGTTTGGAAACTCTCCATCGGAACAAAAGTCCGAATTGCCGCAGCCAATAAAACACCCAGCAATAACCATCGTACAATCATTCGGGAATCCTTAATACCTTCCCATAACATCGTTTGCCACCAACCCAAACCAAACGAAGCCGCTTTGAGCTGTTTCTTGGCTTCAGGCCATGCACGGAAATCTGTCACCTCAATCGTATTTGGGTTCTCTGGTAACTTACCGTTCTTAACCAGGCTATTAAAGATCAGGCCACTGACAATACCAATAAACATCGAACATACGATAAAGAGTAAAGTCCATTGCCAGCCAATTAAGGCGATCAAAATCACCGTCAATGATAATGAATTCCACGGACTTGCAATCAAAAAGGCCATCACTTGACCTAAACTCGCTCCACGTTGGTATAAGCGCATCGCGACCAGTAAAATACCGTGACTACATAAATCGAGTAAAACACCCGCAGCCGTGGCACGCAATATCCCAATAAAACTGTCACCTTTACCCAATAGGGAAGTCACAAACTCTCGAGGAACACGGCCTAACAAGCCGACAAATAACATGCCTAAACCCAATCCAATCCACATGCTATCCATAATTTCGCGAACTGAAGAAAACAGTTGTGCTACAACCGCTGATAACGACGTCAATTGACTCGACAAAAATAAATCAACGATATAACCGAAAGACACTAAGATTAAAGTCGACCAAAGCAAAATATCTGGACGAGATTTTTTGGTCGTTTCGGTGCTACAACAACCGGAAGGCTCAACGGGTTCAGGTGGTGGACAACAAGAAGACATAAAAACCACTCAATTTAATAATGTATGATCTATTGTACGTGGTTGACCACGCTTTATCATTGCTTTTATATAACGATATACCTAAAACTTATGACAGAACAAAAAAACCTGCGGACTATTCGAAGCTTTGTAAGACGCGAAGGTCGCCTGACACCAGGTCAACAAAGGGCACTCGATGAGCTCTGGCCCAAATTTGCTATCGATGATGCCAAAACCGTTATCGATTTGGACAAACTTTTTAATAGAAATGCACCCAAAGTCATCGAAATTGGTTTCGGCAATGGCGCTTCCCTAGCAGAAATGGCTAAAAACCAATCTGATCATGACTTTATCGGTATTGAAGTTCACCGTCCTGGCGTCGGCCAGCTGCTCAATCTAGTAGAACAATACCAACTAAGTAATTTACGTGTCGCTTGTACTGATGCTGTTGAACTGCTCAAACATCGTATCGCTGACGAGAGCCTTGATCGTCTCCAACTTTATTTCCCCGATCCCTGGCATAAAAAACGTCACCATAAACGCCGGATCATTCAACCCGAGTTTGTCAAACTACTCGCACGTAAGATCAAACAAAATGGCCACCTCCATATGGCGACAGATTGGCAACACTATGCAGAACAAATGTTAGCTGACGTTTCGGAAAACACAGACTTCCAAAACTGTGCGGAAAATGACTATATTCCACGTCCTGATTATCGACCTTTAACTAAATTTGAAGAACGGGGTCACAAATTAGGACACGGAGTTTGGGATTTATTGTATAAACGTCAATAAATTAGCGATAAGACTTGCACCTATTTATTAAGTAAGTTATTTTTGTTAAAAAATAAAAATTTAGGGTGCTTAAATGAATTATATGAAAACCAAACTTGCAGTCATACTCGCCAGCTCAACATTCTGCTCTTTAGGCTTTGCTTCTGGCTTTGCCATTCAAGAACAAAGTGTCACAGGCCTTGGTAGAGCATTTGCTGGTAGTGCAGCAGTCGCAGATGATGCCAGTACTATTTTCTTCAACCCAGCAGGGTTAACGAATCTCTCAGCATCTGAACTGGCTGTTGGCTTACATTATATTTCGCCCCAAACTGACTTTACCGATGGCGGTTCAACAATTCCGACCGTTTTCGGTGGTACAGCACAACCCGGTGGTGATGGCGGTGATGCTGGTGAAGATGCTTTAGTCCCTAATATGTTTTACGCTCATCGACTCAATGATCGCATGGTTGCAGGTATCGGCGTTACAGCCCCTTTTGGTTTAGCAACTGATTACAGTGATCAATGGCAAGGTCGTTACCACGCTATTCGTTCAGAAGTACTAACAATCAATATTAATCCCAGTTTTGCCTTTAAAGCCAATGAGAAATTATCACTCGGCTTTGGCGTCAGTCTGCAATATATTGACTTGGAACTCACTCAAGCCGTAGATTTTGGCTCGATCTGTACTGCAAATGGCGGCCTAGGTGGTTGTACCCAAGCACCAGCTAACAATGACGGCAAAGCGAAACTCACGGCTGATGATTGGGGCTGGGGCTATAATTTAGGACTGACCTACCAAGCAACTGAAGCAACGCGTTTGGGCTTGGCCTATCGTTCAAAAATCTCTCATACCTTAGAGGGTGATGGCAAATTTAGAGTCCCTGATAATGCCCAAGCGCTAGCCGTCGCAGGTGGCTTTGTTGACGGTAATATCTCTGGTGATGTTGATTTACCAGAGTCAGCTTCTCTTGCCATTCACCATCAACTCAATAACAAAACAACGGTCATGGCAGATGTCTCTTGGACACGTTGGAGCCGTTTCCAGGAATTAGCTATCAAATCAAATGATGTCGCTAATCTAAACAGCACCAAACAAGAACAATGGGATAACACAATGCGTTATGGCATCGGTCTGGATTACCAGTATGATCATAAGTTAACGTTACGTGGTGGTATTGCCTATGATGAAACCCCAACTTCTGACACTTTTAGAACAGCACGTATTGCTGATCAAGATAGAACGTGGATTGCCATTGGCGGCAGTTATAAAGTGTCGGATAGACTCATCGTTGATGCTGGATATACCCATATTTTCATCGATGACCCCAAAATAGACGAAACTTTAGACACACCTTTAAATCATCGCCTAGTTGGGGAATATGAAGGCAGTGTTGATATCCTAAGTGTTCAAGCTCGCTGGTTATTTATTTAATCAACGGCATTAGTCATGGCTAAGATAGATGTTATTTCAGCTGAACAAGCCGGTACATTATTCGGCTTGTTTATAGAGCGCCTAAAACGAACCCCACAACAAACTGCTTATCAAAGTTACAATTCCGAAACAAAGCAATGGTTTAATACCACTTGGGATGACATTGCTACACAAGTAGCTCGTTGGCAAGCAGCCTTAAAGTCCGAACAACTGCAGCCTGGTGATCGTGTCGCCATTAATTTACGTAACTGTGTTGAATGGGTCATATTTGACCAAGCAGCATTAGGCCTTGGTTTAACGCTCGTTCCACTCTACCCAGATGACAGGCCCGATAATGTCGCTTATATTCTGCGTGATGCAAATGTAAAAGTACTCCTTTTGCAAAATAGCAAACAATGGCAACGGCTTGAGCCT
>Ga0233444_10002054_pt1 | contig 21700 bp, 31 predicted proteins | sample SI_124_October20_6_FD_182792 | JGI IMG/M metagenome (GOLD analysis project Ga0233444, IMG submission 182792) | Seawater microbial communities from Saanich Inlet, British Columbia, Canada - SI_124_October2016_10_MG | ecosystem: Environmental > Aquatic > Marine > Inlet | place: Canada: British... | reverse complement strand
AACAATAGTATCTGTTTTTAATACAATTAACCAAGATGGAAATACTGTCGTAGAAAAATATACTAGTACCGCAGGTCGATTTTTATTAGCAAATATTCTTCCAAAAAATCACAATATTAAGTTTACTTTAGTAAATAAATTATTAACAAAAAAAGATGTATCCGAAGTTATAGATACTATTTTTAGATATTGCGGACAAAAAGAAACAGTAATTTTTTGCGATAGGATCAAATCTCTTGGATTTAAACACGCTTTCAAGGCAGGAATATCTTTTGGTAAGGATGATTTAATTATACCAAAAACTAAAGTAAATTTAATTAGCAGCACAAAAAAACAAATCGAAGAATATGAAAAACAGTATTCAGATGGTTTAATAACAAGAGGCGAAAAGTACAATAAAGTAGTAGATATTTGGTCAAAATGTACTGATACCGTAGCTAATGAAATGATGAAAGAAATCTCATCCGCTGAAAAAATATATGATGATGATAGAATAGAAACAAATTCAGTTTATATGATGGCTGACTCAGGAGCAAGAGGATCACAAGCACAAATGAAGCAATTAGCGGGGATGAGGGGTTTAATAGCAAAACCTTCAGGAGAAATTATTGAGACACCAATTATTTCTAATTTTAAGGAAGGTTTATCAGTATTGGAATATTTTAATTCTACACACGGTGCCAGAAAAGGATTAGCGGATACAGCTTTAAAGACAGCTAATTCTGGTTATTTAACCAGAAGATTATGCGATGTTGCGCAGGATGTGCAAATTACAAAAGCTGAATGTGATCCTAAGAAAAGATCTTCTGTAACTATTTCTGAAATTATTGAAGGTGGAAATATTTTAGTAAGTCTCTCAGAAAGAGTGCTAGGAAGAGTTATAGCGGAAAATATTAAAAATCCTATTAGCGGTGAAGTTATAATTAAAAAAAATAAACTAATTGATGAATTAGATTGTGAGAAAATAGATACTGCAGGTGTTAAATCTGTGAATGTTTACTCAGTAATTACATGTGCTTCAACAAAAGGAGTATGTCAAGTTTGTTATGGGAGAGATCTAGCAAGAGGAAAGTTGGTTAGCGTAGGTGAAGCAGTAGGCATGATAGCCGCTCAGTCAATTGGAGAACCAGGAACTCAATTAACAATGAGAACATTTCATGTTGGGGGAACTGCTCAAATTAAAGAAGAATCCCAAATTATTTCTCAAACCAAAGGAAAATTAAATATTATAAATAAAAATCTTATTGAAGATTCTAGAAAAAATATAATTGTAATGGGTAGAAATACCCAGCTTAGTATTGAGGATGATAATGGAAGACAACTAGCTATCTATAAAATTAATTATGGTTCTAAACTATTTTTTAAAGATGGTGATATTATTGAAAAAGGAAAAAAAGTTGCAGAATGGGATCCTTACACATTACCAGTAATAGCTGAAACAGGTGGTATTGTTAACTATATGGATTTGATGGAAGGTACTTCGTTAACAGAAACTTTTGATGATGCTACAGGTTTATCATCAAAATCTGTAACAGACTGGAAGTCCACATCTAAAAACTCAGAACTTAAACCGAGAATCACTTTAAGAGATGAAAAAGGTGAGATTATTAAAAAGGCAGATGGCAATGAAGCACGATATTATTTAGTTCCTGATACAATTTTATCTGTAAAAGATGGTCAAAAGATTACAGCTGGCGATGTATTAGCAAGACTTCCAAAAGAAACATCTAAGACAAGAGATATAACAGGAGGATTACCACGCGTAGCTGAATTGTTTGAAGCAAGAAGACCAAAAGACAGCGCAATTATTGCAGAAAATGACGGTGTTATTGAATTTGGAAAGGAAGTTAGAGGTAAGCAAAAAATTTCAATTGTTTCTTCAAAAGGTGACACTTCAAATTATTTAATTCCAAAAGGAAAGCACGTTAATTTTAATCAGGGTGAAAAAATTAAAAAAGGTGAATATTTATTAGACGGCAGTCCCGCACCACATGATATTTTAAGAATTTTGGGTGTTGAGAAACTCACGGAGTATTTTGTTTCAGAAGTGCAAGAAGTATATAGATTACAAGGCGTAGTTATAAATGACAAACATATTGAAACTATTGTAAGACAAATGCTTAAAAGAGTTGAAATTAAAGACCCAGGCGATACCGAGCTATTAACCGGGGAAGTGATTGACTTATTAGATATCAATGAGATTAATGATAAACTTAGAACAGAAAATAAAAAACCTGCTGTTTTTGAAAGAGTTTTACTTGGAATTACAAAAGCATCGCTTCAAACGAATTCATTTATTTCTGCTGCATCTTTCCAAGAAACTACTAGAGTTTTAACAGATGCCTCAATTAAAGGAAAAATAGACACTTTAGAGGGTCTAAAGGAAAACGTTATTGTTGGAAGATTAGTACCTGCTGGAACAGGTTTAACAAAAATTGATTGGGACAAACAAGCAAGAAATCAAGACAAAGCTAGAATAGAAGATTTAAAAAAGCAGGAGTTAGAATCCGCTAAAGAAACAACAGAACAAACAACCTAGACACCAAATAAAGGCTCTTAAATATTGACTTTTTTCAATTCAGTGTTATTTTACGGCACATTTTGAATGTTAGAAGTAAGGTGTATTGTAACCTTAAACACTAACAAATTTATAAATAGATTTCTTTACTTTAACTTCAAAATATTATTATGCCAACAATTAATCAGTTGATTAAGAACAGTAGAGTTAAGCCTATTGCTAGAAATAAAGTTCCAGCTCTGGAAAAACAACCTTTGAAAAGAGGAGTTTGTGTTAAAGTATATACAACAACTCCAAAAAAACCAAATTCGGCATTACGAAAAGTTGCAAGAGTTAGATTATCAAATGGTTTTGAAGTTACAGCATATATACCTGGAGAAGGTCACAATTTACAAGAACACTCAGTTGTTTTACTAAGAGGTGGACGTGTTAAGGATTTACCAGGAGTTCGATATCATATTCTAAGAGGAAATTTAGATACACAGGGTGTAGCTAATCGTAAAAAAAGAAGATCACTTTACGGAACAAAAAAACCTAAATAACCATGTCTAGAAAACGTAAAGCACCAATAAGAAAAGTTTATCCCGATCCTAAATTTCATTCGGAAGTAGTATCTAAGTTTATTAATTCTATTATGTATGATGGAAAGAGATCTACTGCAGAAAAAATTCTTTATGACGCATTAGATAAAATTAAATTAAAAAATAAAGAGGATCCTTTAAAAATTTTTAATACTGCTATTAGCAATGTTAAGCCTAATCTTGAATGCAGATCTCGAAGAGTTGGTGGTGCAACTTATCAAGTTCCTGTAGAAGTTAAAGCTAAAAGAGCCCAAGCTTTAGCATTAAGGTGGTTGATGGATGCTACTAGAAAAAGAAAAAATAAAACGATGGCAGAAAAACTATATGCAGAGATTTTAGATGCGTCTCAAAATAAAGGATCAGCAATTAAAAAAAGAGAAGATACACATAAAATGGCAGAGTCAAATAAAGCTTTCGCTCATTTTAGATGGTAATAATTTATGGCTAAATATACATTAGATAAATACAGAAACATTGGGATCATGGCACATATCGATGCCGGCAAAACAACAACTACTGAAAGAATTTTATATTACACTGGTAAAAGTCATAAGATAGGTGAAGTGCATGATGGAGCCGCAACAATGGATTGGATGGAGCAAGAACAAGAAAGAGGCATTACTATAACTTCTGCTGCAACAACTTGTTTTTGGAGAGATCATAGAATTAATATTATAGACACCCCTGGCCACGTAGACTTTACTATTGAAGTAGAAAGATCTTTAAAAGTTTTAGATGGTGCCGTTTGCGTGTTTGATGGTGTTGCGGGTGTTGAGCCTCAATCAGAAACTGTCTGGAGACAAGCTGATAAATACAAAGTTCCAAGAATATGTTTTGTAAATAAACTTGATCGTACTGGTGCTGACTTTTACCGTTGCGTAGATATGATTAAAGATAGACTTGGTTGCAAGCCTTTAGTTTTACAAATACCTGTAGGTTCAGAGGCTGACTTAAAAGGTGTAGTTGATCTAGTAAGAATGAAAGCAATCATTTGGCAAAATGAGGACTTAGGCGCTAAATTTGATATTGTCGATATTCCAGAGGATTTAAAGGAAAAATCAAACACTTATAGAAAAGAATTAGTTGAAGCTGCTGTAGAAGAGGATGAAAAAATGATGGAAGCTTATTTAGAGGGAAAAGAACCATCGGAAGAAGAATTAATGAAATGTATTAGAAAAGGAACTTTAGGATTTAGTTTTGTACCTATTATTACTGGATCTGCATTCAAAAACAAAGGTGTTCAACCATTATTAGACGCAGTAATAGATTATCTTCCAAGTCCTAAAGATATTGGCTCGATAGAGGCAACAAAATTTAATTCTGAAGATAAGTTAGAAATGAAATTCGATGATAATGAGCCATTTTCAGCCTTAGCTTTTAAAGTTGCGAACGACCCATTTGTTGGTTCTCTAACGTTTATAAGAATTTATTCAGGTAAAATACAAGCTGGCACTTCTGTATATAACTCTTCAAAAGAAAAAACAGAAAGAGTTGGAAGGATGCTTTTAATGCATGCTAATAGTAGAGAAGACATTAAAGAAGCTACAACTGGAGACATAGTTGCTTTAGCTGGACTAAAACATACAATCACAGGACATACATTATGCGACGAAAATAAACCAATTTTATTAGAACCTATGGAATTCCCAGACCCTGTAATTGAAATTGCAGTTGAACCTAAAACAAAAGCGGACCAAGAAAAAATGGGTGAAGCTTTAGCTAGATTAGCTAAGGAAGACCCTTCATTTAGAGTTACTTCTGACGAAGAATCAGGACAAACAATCATTAAAGGTATGGGAGAATTACACTTAGATATTATAGTAGATAGAATGAAAAGAGAATTTAAAGTGGAAGCAAATGTTGGTGCTCCTCAAGTAGCTTATCGAGAAACAATATTAGGTTCAACAGAAATTACTTACATTCATAAAAAACAAAGTGGTGGATCTGGCCAATTTGCCAAAGTTACATTAAAAGTTGAACCACTTGAACCAGGGCAAGGCCGTGAAGTAGAAAATAAAATTAAAGGCGGATCGATACCAAAAGAATTTATTCCTGGAGTTGAAAAAGGAGTGTTAAGTGTAGCAGAAAGTGGAATATTAGCAGGTTTTCCAGTTATTGATTATAAAGTTACAATTTTAGATGGTTTGCATCATGATGTTGACTCAAGTGTTTTAGCATTCGAAATCGCATCAAGAATGTGTTTTAGGGAAGCTTGCCAAAAAGCTACACTAAAATTGTTAGAACCAATGATGAAAGTAGAAGTAGTCACACCCGAGGACTTTATGGGTGATGTTATAGGTGACTTGAATAGTAGGCGTGGTCAAGTAGCGTCAACCGAAGCTAGAGGCAATGCAACTGCAATTAATGCAACTGTTCCTTTAGCAAATATGTTTGGATATATAAATAATTTACGCTCCTCAACTCAAGGAAGAGCGCAATATACGATGCAATTTAGTCACTACGATAAAGTTCCTCAAAATGTACAAGATGAAGTAACAAAGAAATTAGCTTAAATTATGGAAAATCAAAATATAAGAATTCATCTCAAAGCATATGATAATAAAATCCTAGATTTATCAACTGAAGAAATTGTTAATACAGCAAAAAGAACAGGAGCTCAGGTAAAAGGACCAATTCCTTTACCAACAAGAATAGAAAAATATACAGTTTTAAGATCTCCTCACATTGATAAAAAAAGTAGAGAGCAATTTGAGTCAAGAACTCATAAAAGATTAATCGATATTATTGAGCCAACACCCCAAACAGTCGAGGCTTTAATGAAACTGGATTTAGCCTCAGGTGTAGATATAGAAATAAAAATTTAAATTATGAGCATTGGATTAATTGGTACAAAAATAGGAATGACAAGGGAATTTTTAGATAGCGGTCAGTCTGTTCCTGTCACGGTTATAAAGGTTGAAAAAGGAAGAGTATTAGAAGTGATAACAAAAGATAAAAGGGGTTATAATGCTGTTAAACTTGGATTCTTTAAAATCAAAAATTCTAAATTATCAAAACAAATGAAGGGGTATTTTAGTAAAAAAAATACAGAACCAAAAAAAATTCTTAAAGAATTTAGAATTAATGATATTGAGGCGTTTAAAGAGGGTAATGAGCTAGGTTTGGAAATATTTAAGGAAAAAAAGTTTTTAGATGTTAAGTCCAAGACTATAGGTAAAGGTTTTGCAGGAGTAATGAAGAGATGGAACTTTGGCGGTTTAAGAGCCTCTCATGGAGTGTCTGTTTCACATAGATCTCATGGGTCAACAGGTCAAAGACAAGACCCAGGAAAAGTTTTCAAAGGGAAAAAAATGGCTGGACACATGGGTGACAAACTAAGAACAATATTAAATTTAGAAGTGATAAAATCTGATTTAGAAAATAATTTAATATATTTAAAAGGATCAATACCTGGTTCAAAAAATTCAACAGTTTATTTAAGAGAGTCTGTAAAAATTGTAACAAGAAAAACAATTAAAGAAAAACATGAAGCTAAAATCAAAGCTGAAGCAAGTAAGAAAGGAAAAAAATAAATGAAATTTCCTCTTTTAAATATTGATGGTTCAAAAACAGACTCAATCGAGATATCAGATAAATTAGTTAATTTAAAAGTAAATCATAAATTAATTAAATTTGTTATAGATTGGCAATTAAATCATGCAAAACCACGAACTGCTAAGACAAAGCAAAGAAATGAAATAAAAGGGTCAACAAGAAAAATAGCACCTCAAAAAGGTGGAGGTGGTGCAAGACATGCAAGCAAAAAAGCACCTTTGTTTGTTGGAGGTGGCGTAGCCCATGGACCAAAAGGTGCAGTTTATAAAATAAAAAAAATTAATAAAAAAGTAAGAAAACTAGCTCTGGCTCAAACATTTTCAAAAAAAAATTTAGATAAAAATTTACACATCTTAGCTGATGTAAAAAAAGAAATTAAAAAAACAAAAGAATTTAATAAATTTCTCGTAAAAAACAAATTTACTAATGTTTTAATTATCTCTGATACAGACACAATGAAAAATATAAATAAGTCTGCTCGTAACATTAAAAATGTAAAATTATTAAAAGAAGATGGAACTAATATTTATGACTTATTTAAATACAAGAATGTAATAATAACATCTACATCAGCAAAAAAAATACAAGAAAGAGTTCTAGATGAAAAAAATTAATTATATAGACTCCATCAGAAATCCTATTATTACTGAAAAAGCTACAATTCTATCTGAGCAAAACAAAACTGTTTTTAAAGTTCACAATAAAGCTAATAAAAAGACTATTAAAAAAAATATTGAAAAACTTTTTAAGGTAAACGTAATAAAGGTTAATATAATTAATCAAAAATCAAAACTTAAAATAAAACAAGGAAAAAAATCTACTAAAAGTGGATATAAAAAAGCAATTATAACTCTTAAAAAAGGTCAAAGTATTGACCTAACCAATGGTATTTAATAATGGCATTAAAAACTTTTAAACCTTATACAAAATCAACTAGAGGGACAGTTGTTCTAGACAAAAGTAATCTTTGGAAAGGTGCTCCATATAAACCTTTAACAAAAGGACAAAATTTTACAGGTGGAAGAAATAATAATGGTCGTATTACCTCTAGACATATCGGAGGTGGATCAAAACATAAATATAGAGTGATTGATTTCTATAGAAAAAAGAAAAATGTACCAGCTACAGTAGAAAGAATAGAATATGATCCAAATAGAACAGCTCACATTGCATTAATTTCATATAAAGATAATGAAAAAGCTTACATAATAAGTCCACAAGGTTTAAAACAAGGTGACGTTATTGAGTCAGGAAAAAATGTAGAAATCAAAATTGGTAATTCATTAGAATTAAAAGATATTCCACCTGGCACTTCTATACATAACGTAGAGTTAATTCCTGGAAATGGAGCTAAATTAGCAAGATCTGCTGGATCATCTGTTACATTGTCGGGATACGATGGAGATTATGCTATATTGAAACTTTCTTCAGGTGAAACAAGAAAAGTAAGTAGTTCTTGTATAGCAACAATTGGAACTGTATCTAATCCAGATCAAAAAAATATTAAAATTGGTAAAGCAGGAAGAAATAGGTGGAGAGGAAAAAGACCTCAGACTAGAGGTGTTGCGATGAATCCTGTCGATCACCCACATGGTGGGGGTGAAGGAAAAACGTCTGGGGGAAGAAGTCCTGTTTCTCCATGGGGACAATCTGCTAAAGGTTTAAAAACTAGAAGACCTAAAAGAAGCGATAATTTGATTATTACTAGAAGGAAGAAAAGGAAAAAATAATGACAAGATCAGTTTGGAAAGGCCCATTCGTCCATCCGAGTTTATTAAAGAAAATTGATAAACTTAAAGATGCTTCAAACAAAAAACCTATTAAGACATGGTCAAGAAATTCAACAATTATACCAGATTTCGTGGGGCATAGTTTTATGATTCATAATGGAAAATCTTTTATACCAATTACTATCTCAGAAGAAATGGTAGGACACAAATTGGGTGAGTTTGCACCGACAAGGACTTTTAAAGGTCACACACCTGCAGATAAAAAAGCTGCTACAACATCAGCTAAACCAGCTGGAGAAAAAAAATAATGGATAAAAATATTTCTTCTTTAGTAAAAGCTATTAATAAAAATGTAAGAACTAGCCCTAGAAAGCTTTCACTTGTATGCAATTTTATTAAAGGTAAAAAAGCAGATATAGCTTTAAGAGATTTAGAGTTTTCAAGAAAAAAAATAGCGAAAGATGTAAGTAAAACTGTTAAATCTGCTATATCTAATGCTGAAAATAATTATCAGTACGATATTGATAATTTATTTGTCAAAGAAGCTTATGTTGGTAAATCACTTGTTATGAAAAGGTTCAGACCAAGAGCTAAAGGTAGAGCAAGTCCTATAAAAAAACCATTTAGTCGAATTACCATTATCTTAGAAGAAAAAAAAGAAAAGAAGGTGAGTAAATAATGGGACAAAAAATAAACCCTATAGGTTTAAGACTTGGAATTAATAGAGGTTGGGATTCAACATGGTTTGCCAAAAAGAAAGATTTTGGTAAATACTTGATTGAGGATTTTAAAATAAGAAGTTATATAAAAAAAAATATAACTAATTCTGGTGTTTCAGAGATCATTATTGAGCGTTCGTCAAAAAAATGTACAGTTTCAATTCATACTTCAAGACCAGGTTTTGTGATCGGAAAAAAAGGCGCAGATATTGAAAAAATAAAAAAAAATATCATGAAAATTACTGAAAGTGATGTAAACGTAAATATAAAAGAAATAAAAAAGCCTGAATTAAATTCTAATTTGGTAGCTGAAAATATAGCTCAACAACTTGTAAAAAGAATTGCATATAGAAGAGCAATGAAAAGAGCTATACAATCTGCAATGAGATTAAATGCTAGGGGAATAAAGGTGATGTTAAGCGGAAGGTTAGCAGGTAACGAGATAGCAAGAACCGAATGGTTGAGAGAAGGAAGTATCCCATCGCATACACTTAGGGCAGAAATAGATTATGGTTTTTCAGAAGCTCTTACTACTTACGGTATTATTGGTGTCAAAGTTTGGATTTATAAAGGTGAACTAATGGCTAAAGACGTTGAAAAAGAAAAAAAAGAAAGGGTGAAAAGTGCTACAGCCAGTCAGAACTAAATATAGAAAAGCTTTTAAAGGCAGAATACATGGAAACGCTTCTAGAGCTGTGAAATTAAATTATGGTCAATTTGGTTTAAAAGCCGTTCAACCAGAAAGAATTATTGGAAAACAAATTGAAGCAGCTAGAGTTGCTTTAACTAGATATATGAAAAGAACAGGTAAAGTTTGGACAAGAATATTCCCTAACATTCCTGTATCGAAAAAACCGACCGAAGTAAGAATGGGAAAAGGTAAGGGTTCTCCTGAATATTACGCATGCAGGGTAAAACCAGGAAGAATTATTTTTGAAATAGACGGTGTCAGTGAAGAAATTGCAAGAGAGGCCCTGTATAAAGCCTCAGCTAAATTACCTATTAAAACGAAATTTGTAAAAAGATAATGAAAAAGAAAAAAGAAGATAAAAAACTAACTAAAGATCAAGCAGAAAAAAAAATATTAGTTCTTAAAAAAGATTTATTTAATATAAGGTTTAAAAAAATTAATAATCAGATTAATAATCCGGCTCAATATAGTGAGATAAAAAAAAGTATAGCTAGGTTATTTACAACAATAAAATATTCAAAATGACAAAAAAAATTTTAAAAGGAATAGTAACCAGCGCTAAAAATAATAAAACCATAGTTGTTGAGGTAACTAGAAAATTTAAACATCCTTTTTATGAAAAAGTAATCAAAAGGTCAAAAAAATATCACGCGCATGATAGTAAAAATAAATTTAAAGAGGGCGAAAAGGTTTCAATAATTGAATGTAAACCTATCTCTAAAAAGAAAACTTGGCAGGTAATAGAATAATGATACAAATACAAACAGAACTTACAGTTGCAGACAATACAGGAGCAAAAAGAGTTGAGTGTATAAAGGTGCTTGGGGGATCAAAAAGAAGGTACGCATCAGTTGGCGATATAATTGTTATAAGTGTTAAAGACGCTATTCCTAAAGGTAAAGTAAAAAAAGGCTCTGTACATAAAGCCGTAGTTGTTAGAACTAGAAAAGAGATATTTAGAAATGATGGTTCAAAAGTACAATTTGATAAAAATGCTGTTGTTTTAACCGATGAAAAAGGTGAACCAATTGGAACAAGAATTTTTGGACCAGTAACACGAGAATTAAGAACTCGAGGTCACACTAAAATTATTTCTTTAGCCCCGGAGGTTCTTTAAAATGTTTTTAAAAAAAGGTAATCTAGTAAAAGTAATTTCTGGTAAAGACAAAGGAAAAACAGGTGAGATATTAGAAATAAATAGAAAACTGAATAAAGTAAAAATTAAATCAATTAATATGATTAAGAGGCACACAAAACCAACTAAAGAAAATAAAGGTGGAATTATATCAAAAGAGAGTTTTATAGATCAATCGAACATTAAAAACATAGATGAAAAAAAAAATAAAAAGAAGGCTGTAAGTAAAAAATAATGGCAAGATTAAAAATAACATATGATAAAGAAATAGTTTCTAAGTTAATGAGTAAACTATCTTTGAAAAACAAACATGATGTCCCTAAAATTAATAAAATTATATTAAACATGGGTCTGGGCGAGGATGCATCGGATGGAAAAAAACTAAAGGCCTGCGTAGATGATTTGTCTCTAATTTCTGGACAAAAACCTGTAATAACTAAATTTAAAAAATCTATATCCAATTTTAAAACTAGAAAAGGATCAAATGCCGGAGTTAAAGTTACACTTAGAGCAAAAAAAATGTATGAATTTATTGATAGACTGGTAAATATTGCTTTACCCAGAATAAAAGATTTTAGAGGGTTGTCTCCAAAAGGTATTGATAATTCTTATAACTATTCTTTTGGTATTAAAGAACACATAGTTTTTCCAGAAGTTAATTTTGATAAGGTAGACAAAATAAGAGGCTTAGATGTAACAATAGTGACATCTAGTAAAAGTAAATCAGGGACATTTGAATTATTAAAAGAATTTAATTTCCCATTAAATGAAAAAAAACACTAAGGATAAAAATGGCTAAAACAAGCGCAGTTCAAAAAAATTTAAAAAGAATTAAATTAGTAAAAAAATATGCAAAAAAAAGAGCAGCCTTAAAAAAAATTATTAATAATAAAAAATTAGAATTGTCAGAAAGATTTGAAGCACAATTAAAATTAAATAAGCTTCCTAAAAATTCTGCAAAAATTAGAATTAGAAATAGATGTGAGGTATCAGGCAGACCTCATGGAGTTTATAGAAAATTAAGAATATCCAGAATTGCATTAAGAGACATGGCGTCTGCTGGTAAAATTCCTGGGATAACAAAATCAAGCTGGTAGGAGAAATATGACATTCACAGATCCAATAGGAGATATGTTTTCAAGAATTAGAAACGGTCAAATGAGATCTTTAAGTTCAGTTGAAATTCCATCTTCAAATTTTAGAAAAAATATTTTAGAGATACTTAAGAACGAAGGCTATATTAAAGATTTTTTTATTGCAAAAACAGTAAATAATAAAACAAGTTTAAAAATTTCACTTAAATATTACGAAGGAGATCCAGTAATAAAAGAAATAAAAAGAATATCTAAGCCAGGTAGAAGAGTTTATTCTAGAGCAACAAGTATACCCAAAGTAATGAATGGTTTAGGATTAGCAATCTTATCTACGCCAAAAGGAGTGATGAGTGATGCTGAAGCTAGAAAAAATAATGTTGGTGGCGAAATAATTTGTAGGGTATTTTAATGTCTAAAATTGGTAAAAAAAATATTTTAATTCCTAAAGATTCTTCTATAAAAATTGAAGGAGCTGACTTAACTATATCAGGCCCAAAAGGTACAAAAAAATTATCAATAAATGATAAAATTTTTTCATCAAAATTAAGCGAAAGTGAATTCCAAATATTACCTTTAGAAAAAAAAGTTGATAAAAAAACATCAATTTTGTGGGGCACCTATAGAAGCCTGATTAATAATGCAGTGACAGGTGTTTCAACTGGACATGAGAAGATATTAGAACTTAATGGTGTTGGTTTTAGAGCAAACTTAAAAGGGGAAACATTAAATTTACAAATAGGATTTAGTCATGATGTAAATTTTAAAATACCTAAAGAATTAAAAATAACAGTCGAAAAACAAACGGTAATAAAAATAAGTGGAGTTGACAAAGAATTAGTTTCAAAAATTGCTGCCGATATTAAAAATTTAAAACCAGTTGAACCTTATAAAGGAAAAGGAATAAAAGAAAGAGGTCAATTCGTTCTAAGAAAAGAAGGTAAAAAAAAGTAATGAAAAAAATTAACAATAAATTAAAAAGAAAATTAAGAAATAGAAAAAAACTCAAAAGTGTAAATGTTAATAGGTTCAGAGTTTCAGTGTCCAAATCTTTAAACAATTTGTCAGCACAGATAATAGATGATAAAGAAAAAAAAACATTAGTTTCTGTTTCATCAATTGAAAAAGAAATTAAAGGAAAAAAAATTAAAAAGATGGAAAAATCAACTTTAATTGGAGAAATATTAGCAAAAAGAGCTAAAGAAAAAAATATAAATGAAGTTTATTTTGATAGAGGTGAATATAAGTATCACGGAAGAGTTAAAACTTTTGCTGAAACATTAAGAAAAAATGGTTTGAAATTTTAATATGGCTGATTATAAAAAAATTGAAACAGATATAAAAGAAAAATTAGTTGCAATAAATAGAATAACTAAAGTTGTAAAAGGCGGTAGAAGATTTGGTTTTGCAGCATTGGTCGTAGTAGGAAATCAAAAAGGATCAGTTGGTATAGGTCAAGGGAAATCAAAACAAGTCCCAGATGCCATTAAAAAGGCAACTGAAGTAGCAAAAAGAAATTTAATTAAAATTGCTTTAAAAGAAGGAAGAACCCTTCATCACGATGTAAAAGGTAAAAATGGATCAGGTAAAGTCTTTCTTAGAGCTGCTCCGGCAGGTACTGGAATAATTGCAGGAGGACCAATTCGTTCTGTCTGTGAAGTTTTAGGTATTCAGGATATTGTAGCTAAATCATTAGGTTCAGCTAATCCTCACAATGTTTTAAAAGCCTGTTTAAATGGATTAAAATCACAAGTTTCACCAAAAATTTTAGCAGAAATAAGAGGAAAAAAAATATCAGATATAGTTTTAAAGAGAGAGGCTAAATAATGGAATTAAATAGCTTAACAAAAAATAACAAAAAAAAAATCAGAGTAGGAAGAGGGATAGGATCTGGTAGAGGCAAAACATCTTCGAGAGGGCACAAAGGTCAAAAATCTAGATCCGGTGTGGCAATAAAAAGTTTTGAAGGCGGTCAAATGCCTTTATACCGAAGATTGCCTAAAAGAGGATTTAAGTCATTAAATAAAAATAATACTGCTATTTTAAATCTTTCTAAAATTCAAAATATTTTAGATAAAGCTAAAAATAATATTACAGAGTCTTTAGATTTAAAAATTTTAAAAGAAAAAAAATTAATAAATAAAAAGTTTATTAAATTAAAAATTTTAGGCACAGGAACTTTAAAAAAAAAAATTGAAATTTCAGCTGACTTTGTCTCAAAACAAGCTTTATCTAAAATTGAAAAAACTGGTGGCAAAATCAACATAATTAAAAAGAAATAACTTATGTCAAGTGAGTCAATTAATTCAGCAGGTGCTTTTAGTCAGGCTAATGATCTAAAGAATAGAATATTATTTACAATTCTACTATTGATTATTTACCGTTTGGGAACATACGTTCCTTTGGCTGGTATCGATCCTTTAGCTCTAAAAGAAATAATGGCTTCTAGCCAAAAAGGCTTGTTAGGAATGTTTAATATGTTTTCAGGAGGTGCAGTTACTAGAATGGCAATTTTTGCTTTAGGAATTATGCCATATATATCTTCATCTATTATTGTTCAATTGCTAACTGGAGTTTCTGATTACTTCAAAAATCTTAAAGATCAAGGCGAAATAGGAAGAAAAAAAATAACACAAATTACTCGATACGGTACAGTATTGATTGCTTGTCTACAAGGTTATGGAGTATCAGTAGGATTAGAGAATGCCGGTAACTTAGTTATTGAACCTGGTTTTTCTTTTAGGGTAATAACTACTATTTCTCTAGTTGCAGGCACTACTTTTTTGATGTGGTTAGGTGAACAAATAACATTAAGAGGTGTTGGTAATGGAATTTCATTAATTATCTTTTCAGGAATTGTAGCAGAAATACCTAGAGCTTTAGCTTCAACTTTTGAACTAGGAAGAACGGGTGCTTTGTCAGCGGTGATGATAATTGGAATATTTATCTTGGTTATTCTAACTGTTCTATTCATTGTTTTTTTTGAGAGAGCGATGAGAAAAATTTTAATTAATTATCCAAAAAGACAAGTAGGAAATAAAATTTATGGAGGTGAGTCTTCTCACCTTCCTTTAAAAATTAATACTGCTGGCGTAATACCAGCAATTTTTGCTTCAGCCTTATTGCTTTTACCCGTAACAATATCTAATTTTGGTTTTGCGGAGTCCGATGCTTTTTTAAAAGTATCTTCAATGTTTACTCAGGGTCAACCCCTTTATATGTTGCTTTATGCATCTGGTATAATTTTTTTTTCATTTTTCTATACTTCTATTGTCTTCAATCCAAAAGAAACAGCTGAGAATTTAAGAAAGTATGGCGGATATATACCAGGTATTAGACCAGGAGAAAGAACAGCAGAATATATTGATACTATATTAATAAGGTTAACTACTGTGGGTGCTTTATATTTAACTTTTGTATGTTTGATGCCAGAATTTCTAATTGCAAAATACCCAATACCTTTTTATTTAGGCGGAACATCAATATTAATTGTAGTAGTTGTTGCAATGGATACAGTAACACAAGTCCAAACAAGATTAATGAGTTCGCAATACGAGTCATTAATTAAAAAAACAAAATTTGGAAAATAATTAAGATAAATGAATATAGTTATCTTTGGACCGCCAGGAGCTGGTAAAGGAACTCAATCGAACTTTATTGTCAATAAATATAAGTTATATCAACTTTCTACAGGTGAACTTTTAAGAAAAGAAATTAAAGATAAAACTGAATTAGGTTTAAAAATTTCAAATATAATGAATTCTGGTCAACTTGTTTCTGATCAAATTGTAAGTGATTTAATTGAAAAGTTTGTTTCTAAAGATGATTTTAAAAATAGATTTATTTTTGATGGATATCCTAGGAATAAATCTCAAGCTGATAATTTAAATAATATTTTAAAAAAATATAATCAAAAAATTCATCTAGTTTTAAAACTTTCTGTTTCACTGAATATAATAAAAAAAAGAATTACAGGTAGATCTGTTTGTTCTATTTGTGGAAAAATATATAATGAATTTTTTAATCCCGCTCCAATAAATTCAAATTGTTGCGCCTCTAAATTTTTACAAAAAAGATCTGATGATACATTAGATATAGCTATTGCTAGATACCAAACTTATGAAAAAAATATAAAACCAGTTATTGATTTTTATAAAGATAGCGATTTACTTAAAGTTGTTAATGGTGAGGGCAATATTACCGAAATTAGTAATGAAATTAGCGACTTATTAGACGGTATCTAGAGGGTTGACTTTAAGAGATTAGACAATATAAATACGCAGGAAAACTGAAAATTCATTAATTTATGGCTCGTATAGCAGGGATAAATATCCCACAAAATAAAGTTGTAAGTATAGCCCTCACTTATATACATGGAATTGGACTACATTCGTCTAAAAAAATATGTGAAAAACTTAACATTCCATCATCAAAAAGAGTAAATGAGCTATCAGAAGATCAGGTTTTAAAAATAAGAGAATTTATCGACACAAATCATAAAGTTGAAGGTGACTTAAGAAGAGAGGTTTCAATAAATATTAAAAGATTAGTTGATCTAGCTTGTTATAGAGGATCAAGACATAAAAAAAAACTTCCTGTGAGAGGTCAAAGAACACAATGTAATGCTAGGACGCGAAAAGGTAAAGCTATTGCTATTGCAGGGAAAAAATTAACACCACTTAAAAAATAGTTTTAAATGAATAAAAAAATCGAAAAGACAGAGATTAAAAAAGAAAAAAAAGTCGAAACTAAAAAAATTTCTACTTTTAAAAAAAAGAAAAAAGTTAAAAAAAATATCACTTCAGGTATAGCTTATGTTTATTCAACTTTTAATAATACAATTATTTCGATCGCTGATGAAAATGGCAATGTAATTTCATGGTCTTCAGCAGGTGCAAAAGGTTTTAAAGGTTCAAGAAAATCAACACCTTACGCAGCACAAGTTGCAGCAGATGATGCTGGCACAAAAGCTTTCGAACAAGGTTTAAGAACATTAACTGTTCAAGTTAAAGGACCTGGATCAGGAAGAGAAACAGCTCTAAGATCTTTACAATCAAGAGGATTTAAAATTTTATCAATTAAAGACACAACACCCATGCCACATAATGGTGCAAGGCCACCAAAAAGGAGGAGAGTATAATGCAAAGCACAACAAATGTTATAGATAAAAACTGGAAAGCACTTATTAAACCTAACAAATTAAATATTAATAGTAATGAAGACAAAACTATCGCAAAAGTTATTGCAGAGCCTTTAGAAAAAGGTTTTGCTCAAACTATAGGAAATTCTTTAAGAAGAATCTTATTATCTTCTATTCAAGGCGCAGCAGTTACCGCAATTCAAATTGATGGTGTTCTTCATGAGTTTTCATCAATAAAAGGTGTAAGTGAGGATGTGACTGATATTGTATTAAATATAAAAAATTTAGCAATTAAATCATCTTCATCTAGTTCCAAAAAAATTATTTTAGATATAAAAGGACCTAAGGAGGTTAAAGCAAAAGATATTACTCTAGTTCCTGAAATTGAAATTCTAAATCCAGAACAAACAATTTGTAATCTTGATGAAAAAACCCACTTTCATATGGAGTTAATGGTGAGCTGTGGTAAAGGTTATGTTCCAGCACAGAAGAATAAAACAGAAGATAGTCCTCTTGGTCTAATTTCAATAGACTCATTGTTTAGTCCTGTAAAAAAAGTTTCATTTTCAGTTGAAAATGCAAGAGCTGGTAGCGCTTTAGATTATGACAAATTAGTTATGACTGTTGAAACTAATGGTACAGTTGATGCAGAAGATGCAATTGCCTACTCTGCTAGAATTTTTCAAGATCAATTATCTATGTTTGTAAATTTTGATGACCCTCAAGAAGTAATCAAAGAAGTAAAATCTTCTGAACCTGAATTTAATAGAAATTTATTAAAAAGAGTTGAAGAACTTGAGCTATCAGTAAGATCAATGAATTGTTTAAAAAATGACAATATAATTTATATAGGAGATTTAGTTCAAAAGACCGAGCCAGAGATGCTCAGAACTCCTAATTTTGGAAGAAAATCCTTAAATGAAATCAAAGAAGTTTTAAACACAATGTCTCTTTATTTGGGTATGGAAATTCCTAATTGGCCCCCAGATAATATTGCTGAACTTTCAAAAAAATTAGAGGAAAATAATTATTAATGAGACATGGTATAGGATATAGAAAATTAAATAAGACGAGTGAACATCGTAAAGCTTTATTTAAAAATATGCTAAATTCATTGATAAAGTACGAACAAATTATAACAACCTTACCAAAAGCTAAAGAACTTAAACCACAGATAGATAAAGTTATAACTATAGGCAAAAAAAATGTCCTGAGTAATAAAAAAAGATTATTTTCTAAATTACAAGACAAAAAATCTGTAACCAAAGTATTTGGTGAATTGTCTAAAAGATACATTTCAAGAAAAGGTGGTTACTCAAGAGTGCTAAAAGCTGGTTTTAGAACTGGAGATGACGCACCAATGGCTGTTATTGAACTGGTAGACAGAAATCCAGACGCAAAAAAAGTTGATAAACCAAAACAAATAGAAACTAAAGATAAATTAAAAGCTCAAGCAGAACCTAAACTAGCTAAATAACAATTTAAGTTTTAATGCCAAAATCTTTTACTGTGGATGATGATTATCATGACACAAGACTTGATAAATGGTTTAAACAACAAGTTATTAGTTTACCTCATTCTTTAATAGAAAAAATCATCAGACAAAATAAGATTAAAGTTAATAGGAAAAAAACTAAATCATCACACAGACTACAAAAAGGTGATTTAATAGAAATTTATGATATCTCAAAATTTAAACCTATTAGTAAAGAAACTAAAATTAAATATAAGCCCAAAAAAAATGAAATTAGTAAATATGATGGCTACGTAATAGAAGATAATGAAAATTTTATAGTAGTAAACAAGCCATCAGGTTTACCAGTGCAATCTGGCACGAAATCTTTTAAAAACTTAACAGATATTATTAAAAATACTAAATATTTTGAAAATTTAACTCCTTATATCGTTCATAGAATAGATAAAGACACTTCAGGAATTTTAATTATAGCAAAAAGTAGAAAATATGCTCAACTTTTTACTTCTCTTTTTAGAATAAGAAAAATCCATAAAACATATTTAGCTATAGTTTACGGAAAAGTAAACAAAACCTTGAAAACAATGAGAGACAATTTAGTTTATTTTGAAAATGGAAAAAAAATTTCTCAAAAAGCAATTTCGAATCTTAGGGTTATTAAATCAAATGAGGGATATTCTTATATTGAGTTGAATCCTATAACAGGTAGAAAACATCAAATAAGAAAACAACTTTTAAACATAGGTAACCCAATTATTGGTGATGATAAATACTTTTTAAATGATAGAAAGAAATTTAAATTTAAAAATCTCATGTTACATGCTTATAAAATAAAATTCATGATAAATAATATTCAATATAATTTTAAGGCGAAATATAATCAGCATTTTGAGGATTTTTTAAAAAAAAATTTCTAAATATTACTTATATTTTTAACAAATATATTTGCTAATTTACTTTCATAATTATTAGGCAAAATTTTCTTTTCATTATAAATAGAAGTTATTTCTTTGTTATTTAACCCACATGGACTAATTTTTAAATATTGATTTAAATTATTTGCTATATTTATTGAACATCCATGATAAGCAATCCATCTAGAAACTCTTAACCCAATGGCAGCAATTTTTTTGTTTTTTACCCAAATGCCTATATTTTTTTTATCTTTTTTAGCTTTTATTTTATAAATTTTTAAAAATTCAATAATACTATTTTCGATACAATTTATAAATTTTCTTAAATCTTTTTTTCTTTTGTTTAAATTAATAACAAAATAAACAATTTTTTGATTGGGATTATGTAAAGTAATTTTTCCTCCTCGATTTGTTTTTATTACTTTTAATTTTTTGTCTAAAATTTCATTTTTATTAAAGCTAACACCAGCTGTATATGTTTTTGGATGTTCTAGAATCCATATAATTTCTTTATTTTTACCAAATTTTACTTCTTCTACTCTTTTATTTAGAAAAAACATTGCCTTTTCGTAGGAAATAAGTTTTTTGCTTATTTTAATTTCTATAATCATTTAAATTGAATTTTATCATTTAATAGACTAATAGTCTCAAAAAACTTTAAAAGGTATATATGGCTTTACTAAAATCGACAGGTAGTAAAAAAGTAAATTTAGATTTTAATAAAGAATTTATTAATATCTTTAGCGATAATATTGAGCTTCGAAATGTAGATTTTATTAATCAAACCTTAAAAGATTTACACGAAGCAGATATAGCCAATTTAATTGAAAATTTAAATCCAGACACAAGAACTAAATTAATTGAAATAGAGTCTTTTAATATTGAACCTGAAATATTTATTGAATTAAACGAGTCTATTCAAGGTGAAGTGTTACAATTACTTTCGATTGATTCTTTAATCAAGATTATTAAAAGACTACAGTCAGATGATGCAATAAAAATTCTTGAAAATTTATCTAAAGAAAACAAAGAAATAGTTTTAGAAAAACTTCCTCCAAAAGATAAATTTTTACTTCAAGAAGGTTTAAGTTATCCAGAAGACTCGGCTGCTAGAATAATGCAAAGAGAGTTTACCGCAGTGCCAAGTAGTTGGACCGTCGGGCAAACAATTGATTATTTAAGAGAAGATAAAGAATTACCAAAAGAATTTTTAGAAATATTTATAGTAGATAACGATTTTAAACCTATTGGAACTGTCCCATCTTCAAGAGTGTTAAGAACTGCTCGAGAATCTAAAATGAATTTAATTATGAATGAAATGCCAGTTTTAATTTCTGTAAATATGGATAAAGAAGAAGTTGGTCACGCATTTGAAAATTATAATTTGGTTTCTGCAGGAGTGGTAAATAAAGAAAATAAGTTAGTTGGAATGATTACAGCTGATGATGTTGTTACAGTTGTTCAAGAAGAAGCTGAAGAAGATACATTAAGATTAGCCGGAGTAGGCGATGAAGAAATAACTGATAGCGTTATGTTAAAAACAAAAAGAAGATTTAATTGGCTTCTACTAAATTTATTTACCGCGTTACTAGCAACATGGGTTATTAGTAATTTTGGAGCCTCTATTGAACAAATGGTTGCTTTAGCATTTCTTATGCCAATAGTTGCATCTATGGGAGGTAATGCTGGAATGCAAACATTAGCAGTAACAATTAGAGCAATAGCCACAAAAGAACTTTCAAAAAGTAATTTAAATAAAGTAATTGGAAAGGAATTTTTAATAGGTATTTTAAACGGAATTATATTTGCAATAATTACTGCAGTCATTGTCCAATTATGGTTTAAAGATTTTAATTTATCTATGTTAATCGGAGTATCAATGATCTTAAATATGATTGTTGCTGGTCTATTTGGCATTTTAGTTCCGGTTTCATTAAAAAAAATAAATATTGATCCAGCGTTAGCTTCAAGTGTTTTTGTTACTACAATAACTGATGTAATTGGTTTTTTATCTTTTTTAGGTTTGGGTTCTTACTATTTTCTTAATTAAAAATTATCTATTAGTCTTATATTATTTAAATAATAAGCTATAAAAATATTAAATTTTTCTTTTTTATTTTTAGCTTTCTTTAATTTTTTAAGATTTATGATG
>Ga0233444_10002050_pt1 | contig 21726 bp, 17 predicted proteins | sample SI_124_October20_6_FD_182792 | JGI IMG/M metagenome (GOLD analysis project Ga0233444, IMG submission 182792) | Seawater microbial communities from Saanich Inlet, British Columbia, Canada - SI_124_October2016_10_MG | ecosystem: Environmental > Aquatic > Marine > Inlet | place: Canada: British... | reverse complement strand
AGATCTCATAATATAGAATATATTATATGGCAGAGACTCTCTAGAGAAACTGTAAATCCAGCAAAAAAAATATACCTTAAATTACTTTCTAATCAGCTAAAAAACTATGAAATAAATATTTTAAAAAAAATTAATGGAATTGCTACAATTAGTAACCAAGACAAAAATAAATATCTAAAACTCAAATGTCCAGTGGAAACAATAACAATTCCTTTCGGAATAGAAACAAAAAATTATAATAATAATAATAATAACAAAAATAGAGAGGATGGCAAATTAAAGTTTTTTCATCTAGGAGCAATGGACTGGAAACCAAATCTTGAAGCAGTGGGTTGGCTACTTGATGAAATTTGGCCTAAAATTCAAAAAAAAATACCAAATGCAGAACTTCATCTAGCAGGGAAAAACATGCCAGATTGGCTGTTTAAAAAGAAAAATATAAATGTGTTTAACCATAAAGAGGTCAAAGACTCATCAAAATTTATTTCTGAGCATGACGTAATGTTTGTTCCATTACTGTCTGCAGGTGGAATAAGAGTTAAAATTATTGAAGGAATGGCGCATGGAAAAGCAATTATTTCTACTAAAATCGGCGCTGAAGGTATTGATTGTAAAAATGAAGAAAATATTTTAATAGCTGATTCTCCAAAAGAATTTTTCGTACAAGCATTAAAGATCAACTCTGGAAAAACTGACCATAATAAAATAGGAGAAAATGCAAGAGAGCATGTATTAAAAACCTATAATCAAAATAAAATATCTAAAAAATTAGTTGGGTTTTTTGAATCTGTTTTATGATAATTATTTATTTAACATCCCGTTTTCCTTATCCAATCAATAAAGGAGATAAGTTAAGGTCCTACTATCAAATTAAAGAACTTTCCAAAAGTCATGAAATTCATTTAATATCGCTTTCAGAGAAATCTATTTCAGAAAAAAATATTTTGGCTTTAAATAAATATTGCAAATCGATAACAATTTACAAAATGAATTTTCTTAAAAGAATTTTCAATCTTTTTAAAACATTATTTAATAATAAACCTTTTCAAGTGAATTATTTTTACCATTATTCAATACAAAAAAAGTTAAATAATAAAATTTCCAAAATTAGTCCTGATTACATCTTCTGTCAATTAATAAGAACAGCTATGTATGTTAAAAATAATCATACTACTACTAAAGTTTTAGACTACATGGATTCATTATCTAAAGGAATGGAAAGAAGAATAAAAATTTCAAATATTTTCATGAAACCATTTGTAATAATGGAGTTTAAAAGACTTAAAAAATTTGAAAATTTAGCATTTGAATTTTTTAATAAACATATTATTATTTCTGAAAATGACAGAAAAGAAATAGCACACAACAAAAAAGATGAAATTGAAATAATTGGCAACGGAATTGACACAAATTATTTCAAAAAAATAGATACAAAAATCAAATACGAACTTGTTTTTATTGGAAACCTTAGCTACCTTCCGAATATTGAAGCTGCAAATTTTATAGCCAAAGAAGTTCTTCCTAAACTAACTATTAAACTTCCAGGGATAAAAATTTTGATTGCAGGAAGTAATCCATCCAAGAGAGTTTTAAAATTAGCCAATAAAAATATTGAAGTACAAGGTTGGGTTGAAGATATTAGAAAAACCTACAGCAGCGGTAAAATATTTTTTGCTCCAATGACCATTGGTAGTGGATTACAAAACAAATTATTAGAAGCTATGTCTACGAGTATTCCTTGCATAACTTCTGAACTTAGCAACCGATCTTTAAAAGCAGTGGAGAAAAAAAATATTTTAATTGGCCGCTCTGTAAATGAATATGTTAATCATATAACTTTACTTCTAAATGATGAGAAAAAAAGAAAAAAAATCGGAGAAAGTGGAAGAAAATATGTAATTAAAAATTACAACTGGAAAACTTCAAATGATAAATTATTAAGATTATTAAAATCTAAACAAAATTTTTAGTTAGTTTATATAATTAAATTTGCAAAAATTATCTAACAGAATGAATACAATTGAGGAAGCATTAGAAGATATAAAACAAGGTAAAATAGTTATTGTTGTTGATGATGAAGACCGAGAAAACGAAGGAGACTTTGTTACCGCTGCAAGGAATGCAAATCCTGAACTAATCAATTTTATGGCTACACATGGTCGAGGTTTGATATGTACGCCGCTTGTTGAAGAAAGATGTGATGACCTTGGACTTGAGATGATGGTAGATTCTAATAATTCACACTTTGACACTCCATTTACAGTATCAATAGATTTAATCGGCGATGGATGTTCCACAGGAATATCTGCTGCAGATAGATCTAAAACAGTGCAAGCATTGATCGACCCAAATACAAAACCAAAAGATCTTGGCAAACCAGGTCATATTTTCCCATTAAGAGCTAAGGCTGGTGGTGTTCTTAGACGCGCAGGTCATACAGAAGCAGCAGTTGACTTAAGTAGATTGGCAGGTTTTGAACCAGCTGGTTTAATTGTAGAAATAATGAATGAAGATGGGACAATGGCTAGACTACCAGAACTTAAAGAGATTGCCAAAAGATTTAGTTTGAAAATTGTTACTATAGAATCTCTTATTGCTTACAGAATGCAACATGAAACTTTGATAGAAGAAGTTGTTGAAGTAGATCTACCAACAAAGTATGGTGATTTTAAATTAAAGGCTTTTAAACAAACTACAACAGGTGAAGAACACCTTGCATTAGTCAAAGGGAAATGGAACAAAAACGAATCTGTTTTAGTAAGAGTTCATTCTTCTTGTTTTACAGGTGATATTTTAGGGTCACTAAGATGCGATTGTGGAGACCAATTGACTTCTGCTATGAGTATGATAGATAAAGCTGGAAAAGGCGTTGTATTATACGTTAATCAAGAAGGAAGAGGAATTGGACTTGTAAATAAACTAAAAGCTTATAAACTTCAAGAGCAAGGATACGATACTCTAGATGCTAATCTCAAACTAGGTTTTAAAGGAGATGCAAGAGATTATGGGGTTGGTGCTCAAATTCTACGAGCAGTAGGTGTTCAGAAAATGAAATTATTAACTAATAATCCTAAAAAAAGAACTGGATTAACTGGATACGGCTTAGAAATTACAGAAACTGTTGATATAGAAATTGAATGTAATGTCCACAATGAAAAATACTTAGAAACTAAAAAAGAAAAAATGGGCCATGATTTAAAAATTAAAAAAAACCCTTAACTTATTTAAAATAATTTATTACGTTTTTTTCAATTCTTTCAAGTGGATTTTTAAATTCAGGCTTTTCAAATTTTGTTCCACTTACTTTTTCAAAAAGTTCAATATATCTGTTTGAAACAGATTCAACAAAATCCATATTCATTTCTGGAATCTTTTGACCATCTTTTCCCTGAAAACCATTTTCCATTAACCACTCTCTGACAAATTCTTTACTTAATTGTTTTTGAGGTTCTCTATTTTCTTGCCTTTGTTGGTACCCGTCTTTGTAAAAATATCGACTAGAATCTGGCGTATGAATTTCATCAATTAAAAATATTTTACCGTCTTTTTTTCCGAATTCATACTTTGTATCCACTAAAATTAAGCCTCTTTCATCTGCCATTTCTGATCCTCTTTGAAAAATAGCCCTAGTAAACTCCTCTAATTTTAAATAATCTTTTTCTTCAACTATACCTTTTCTTAAAATATCTTCCCTTGAAATATCTTCATCATGGCCAAAATCTGCTTTTGTAGAAGGAGTAATAATTGGTGTTAGAAACTTTTGGTGTTCAACCATTCCATCTGGCATTTCAACACCACATATTTCTCTTTTTCCAGATTTATATGTTCTCCAGGCGTGACCGGTTAGATAACCTCTAATAACCATCTCTATTTTAAAAGGGTCACAGAGATGACCTATTGTTACATTTGGATCTGGCGATGAAATCATCCAATTTGGTACAATGTCTTCAGTGGATTTCAAAAACTTTTTAGCCAATTGATTTAAAACCTGTCCTTTGAAAGGAATACCTTTTGGCAAAACAACATCAAATGCTGAAATTCTATCTGTTACTATCATTGTTAAGAATTCATCATTTATATTATACACATCTCTAACTTTTCCATTATATACACCTTTTTGATTGGGAAAATTAAAATTGGTACTTGTAATTGCTTTCATTTTTTTTATTTAAATACTTTAATAATTTTTTTAACTAGTGGGTGTCTAACAACATCGTCTTCATTTAGCTTTACAATACTAATATCTTTTTGATTTTTAAATAAATTTAAGGCTAATTTTAAACCACTTTTTTGGTGTTTTGGTAAATCAACTTGAGTAATATCTCCTGTAACAATAAACTTTGCAGACTTACCCATTCTTGTCAAAAACATTTTTAATTGTGCTTCAGTTGTATTCTGTGCTTCATCTAAAATCACAAATGCATTGTCTAAAGTTCGTCCTCTCATAAAACCTAAAGGCGCAATTTGAATAACCTTATCATCAAAATATTCAGTTAACTTTGATGTAGGAATCATATCTCTCAAAGCATCGTAAAGAGGCTGTAAGTAGGGGTCTAATTTTTCTTTTAAATCCCCTGGAAGAAATCCTAAGTTTTCGCCTGCTTCAACTGCTGGTCTAGTTAAAATTATTTTTCTAACTCTCTTTTCTTTAAGTGCCTTTACTGCTAAAGCAACTGCAGTATATGTTTTTCCTGATCCAGCAGGTCCTACTGCAAATAATAAATCATCTTTTTCAATGGCATTTACCATATTAAACTGATTTAGAGATCTTGACCTAATTATTCTTCCTTTATTGCCATATATTAAAATATTATCTTTGGAGAAATTTGTTTTTTCTAGTTGGTATTTTTTTTCAATAATTGATTTTAAAACTACGTCTGATAGAGAACCAAATTTTGAATAATGATTTTCAATCATTGACCATGATTCCAAAAATATCTTAACATTTTTGTCATCTCCTATTATCTTAAGATCCTCATCTCTTAAGATTAATTTTAGTTTTGGATAATTGGTCTTTAATGAATCTAGATTTTGATTTTTATCTCCAAATATTTCAGATTGTAAAGACCTAGATATATTAATTTTCTTTTGCTGCAAATAAAGAATGGTTTTAAGAAATTAAATTATTGTATTTTTGAATAACAAAGGTAATCATTAGGCATAAAATAATTAAAAAAAAACATGTTAATTACTCTTACTTCTGACATGGGACTTAAAGATTACTATGTTGCTGCAATGAAAGGCGCAATTTATAGTCAATTACCAGATGCAAAAATTGTAGATATATCTCATAATATTCCACCTTTTGACATCTTACATGCCTCTTTTGTTTTAAAAAATACTTTTAAACAGTTTCCTAAAAATACCATTCATATTATTGGTGTAGATGCAGAAAAAAGTGAGGAAAACAACCATTTGATTGTTAAAAATCATGATCAATATTTTATTGGAGCTGATAATGGTATTTTCTCTTTAATTTTTGACAAAAAACCAGATGGAATTTGGAGTATTAATATCGATACAGAAATTAATGATTACTCTTTTCCAACCAAAGATATATTCATCCCCATAGCATGCCATCTTGCTAGAGGTGGATTACCTTCTGTAGTTGCTAAAGAAATTCAAGAAATTAAAACCAAGCAACTATTTAGACCTATAATTGACAACAATAGCATTAAAGCCATGGTGTGTTACATAGATAAATATGGCAACTTAATGACCAATGTTACCAAGCAAATATTTAAAGATGTAGGTAAAAGCAGATTGTTTAAAATTTTCCTTACTAGATCTGAATATAGCATTCAAAAAATTTCCAGTAAATACAATGATGTACCAGATGGTGAAAGAGTAGCAATCTTTGGAAGTAGTGGTTTTTTAGAAATTGCAATTAACAAAGGAGTTCAAGGTTCTGGTGGTGGAGCTAGCCAATTATTTGGAATTAAAATCAATGATATTCTAACCATAGAATTTTCCGAAGAATGATAGTTAGGATTGTAAAACTTATGATATCTAAAGAGAAAAACAATGATTTTTGTTTGTTTTTTAATAGCAAAAAATCAAAAATAAAAGAATTTAATGGTTGTATAAAAGTTGAACTTCTACAAGACACTAAAGAACCTAACCTTTATTTTACATTCAGCCATTGGGAAGATGAAGAATCATTAGATAATTATAGAAACTCTGTATTTTTTAAAAATGTATGGAATAATACAAAATTGTATTTTAGTGGTAAACCTGAAGCATGGAGTCTAAATAAAACAACCAGTGAATAATTCTAATATTATAATTACAAATATTAAAGAGTTAGTTGGAATACTTCCAAACAACAAGTTAGTGCTTGGCGGAAAAGAAATGAATGAGCTTTCTATTCTGAAAAATGCATTCATTGAAATTCAGGATGATAAAATTCAGTCATTTGGTTCAATGAAAGATTTAAAACTAAAAGATTCACAAAATATTTTTGACGCCAATGGAGGATCTGTTTTACCATCTTGGAACGATTCTCACACACATTTAGTATTTGCTAAATCTAGAGAGAAAGAGTTTATCGATAAAATCAATGGTCTTTCTTACGAGCAAATCGCAAAAAAAGGAGGTGGTATTTTAAATTCGGCTCTTCACTTAGAAAAAATTTCAGAAAAAACACTTTTTGAAAATTCTAAACAAAGGTTGAAAAACATAATTAAACTTGGTACTGGAGCGATTGAGATTAAGAGCGGTTATGGTTTAAGCCTTGAAGGAGAATTAAAAATTCTGAGGACGATTAAGAGACTAAAGGAAACGTTTAATATTGAAATTAAATCTACATTTCTAGGTGCTCATGCATTGCCAAGAAAATATAAAAATAACAGAGAAAAATACCTTGATTTAATAATCAATGAAATGCTGCCAAACATTCATAAGGAAGGATTAGCAGATTATATTGATGTATTTTGTGAAACTAATTATTTCAACGTAGATGAACTAGATAGAATTTTAGTTGCAGGAGCTAAGTTTAATTTAAAACCCAAAGTTCATGTAAATCAATTCACTTCCATCGGAGGAATCCAAAAAGCAATAGAGCATAAAGCAATTTCGGTAGACCATTTAGAGGTAATGGAAGAAAATGACTATGATGCCTTAAAGAATTCATCTACAATTGCTACTCTTTTGCCTTCGTGTTCATTTTTCATTGATATAGCATATGCCCCTGCAAGAAAATTAATGGACAAAAACATACCATTTGCTCTAGCAAGTGACTTAAATCCAGGGTCGTCACCGAATGGTAATATGAACTTAGTTAATTCGTTAGCATGTATTAAAATGAAAATTTTACCGGAAGCTGTTATAAACGCAAGTACAATTAATGGTGCCTACGCTATGGAGATATCTAATTTAACAGGGTCTATAACTGTTGGCAAACAAGCCAATTTAATAATAACAAAACCAATAGAATCCTATCCATACTTATTCTATTCGTTTGGTGAAAACTGCGTAGAGAGAACAATGGTAAAAGGAAAATGGAATAAATAATTAAAATAAAAAAAATGAAGAAAAGAATAATATTCTACATGATCTGTATGGTATTTATTTCAAATAATGTAAAAGGTCAAAACGTTGAAGAAAACTTAGGTAGTTGGTTGATGTATTTTGGTACACATAAGATAAGTGAAAAATATAGTTTACATTACGAAACTCAACTAAGAAACTATGAAATAGTTTCTAATTTTAACCAGCTTTTACCTAGAGTTGGTTTGAATTACCACATCGACAAAAACACTTCTGTAACTGCAGGATATGCTTTTATTCCTACACAAAAAGAATTTGATTTAGGTTGGGAAGATGAGATAGAAACTGAAAATAGAGTTTGGCAACAATTTATATTGAAAAACAAAGTGGGTAATGTTAATATAAGACACCGTTATCGATTAGAACAAAGATGGGTAAAACTTGGAGAAGAAACAACTTATAAAAATAGAGCTAGATACATGATTTCTATAAGACTTCCTATTTCAAAAAATGAAGAGTCTCCCCTATTTATTTCATTATATGACGAAATATTTTTAAATATCTCTGACAGCCCTTTTGATCAAAATAGATTGTTTGCAGCTTTGGGATACCAAATTAATAACCAAATGAATTGTCAAGTAGGATACTTAAGACACCGTTCTGGAGGTTTTGATCTAAATCGTTTACAACTTGCTGTCTTTATAAATACTGGCAACTAGAACTTAGACTGAACCTGAAACATAAATGTTCTTGGAGAACCTAGATTTGCTGGTCTAATTAAATAGGAATTATTAAAAAGGTTTTCACACAAAAATCCTAAAGTAATGTCATTCTTTAAGTTGTATTTAACCCTGCAATCCAACAAATTATACCCATTATTTAGAGATAGCATTGACCTGTTAATCCCTAAATCTGTGGATATTAAAGTGTTTTCATTAAAAAGCCCTGTTACAAAAGCATAGTCAATATTGGTCATTTTAGAATTATATTGATAAGAAAGACCAATTATTAATTTGCTTTTATAAACACTTTCTACATCTAATCTTACATTAACTTTACTTCTATACTTTAAAGTAGAGTTATTAAATGACGAACTAGTATTAGAAAATGTATACTTTGTAGGATTAGATTCGTTGAGCGCAATTTCAGCTAAGGAAATTTGAGCTATACCTAATGGTACTAAATCTTCAAATGAACTATCAGGGTAGACTGAATAAGGATTTGAATAAGTAACTCCCAAAAGCAAACCCAAAGACCAATTATCTGAAATTAATCCACTTGCATTTGTTGTAAACTCTACACCAGGTATTCTTGCTTTATTTACATTTTTAGAACTAAAACCTAATCCATAAGAAGACGGTTCAGAGGGGCCCCATATTCCTAAAGTAAACTCCATCATATCATTATATTCCATTAAAAAACCAACTAAATCGATATAACCCTTAAAATTTCTAATCTTAATCACTTTTTTGAGTCCTAGTTCTGAAGTCCAACCAGACTCAGGAATTAGATCTGGATTATTGTACAAATTAATTGGACCAATATCACCTTTGAAATATAATTCAGTCATTGTTGGAAATCTAAAGCCCTGGCCAAAAGAAGAGCGTAAATTCCAACCATTAGATATCTCATAATTCAAGCCTCCTCTAAAGACAGGCTGACCAAATTTAGTATCATTCAAGTCGAAGTACTCATATCTTCCGCCAATAGAAAAATTAATTTTATTAATTTTTTGATCTAGTTGTAAATACGCACTGTAATTTAACCCAGTTATTTTACCATCTTGTGTAAATTGAGAATTGAAGCTGTTGGTTTCACCCTTTAGAGTAACTAGTGTTATCCCTGATGTGATCGTAGTATTTTCATCATGAAATTGGTTTTGATATTCGTTAAATGACATAAGAGAATTGTTCTTGTTATTAGGATTATCGTTATAATATAAATTTCTACTTAAAATTCTCGACCTTAAAATATGTTTGAAAGAATTGTGGTAATAAGTTATGGAGGGATCAATATAGAATCTATTTCCATTATTTGGTATGTTGGTACCACCCAGCGGAATATAGGCATTTGTATCGCTCTGCCACATAACAAACAATCCACTTTTCCTTTGCATGTAATTTAGATTCAAACCAAAAGTTACTTTGTCTTTTACAAGCTTAGAATTTGCAGAAATTCTGGTTTGTTGATTGTTAATGAATTTAATATAACCTCTATCGTTGTAATGATTTGCCGAGAGAGTCAAGTCCAGGTTTTTTATCTTTTCACTATGGCTTAAACTTATTCCGTTTCTTAACATCAAAGAATCTCCCCACCACTTATTTCTAGGGTCTTTTGGACTATCCCAAAAGCCAACAAATGAACTAACTATTGTTTGAGGATTAAAAGAGGGTGTTTTAGTTTTAATATTTATAATTCCATTTAGGGCAGAGGAGCCATATAAAGCTGAAGAAGCTCCTTTTATAACTTCTATCTGCTCAATATTTTCCATTGGAATTAAATTAAAATCTACTTCTCCTTGATCTGCAGATAAAATAGGCATTTCATCAACCATTACAAGAACTCTACTCCCTGTACCATAACTCCACCCACTTCCACTTCGTATATTTAATTGACCATCAATTAATTGAATACCTGGAACGTTTCTTATTAAATCTGAAAGTGTTACACAATTTTTACTTTCAATAAGTTTAGAATCTATAACATCCATTGAAACAGTGACCTCTTCAATTTTTTGTTTGAATTTTGAAGCAGAAACAACCAACAAATTAAGTTCAGAGGAATTTTCATCCAATGAAACATTTATAATCTTATTTTGATTAATGTCTAGTTCTATTGTTTTTGATTGGTAACCTATATAAGAAAACTTTAATTTTAGTAATCCAGCAGGAACTGAAATATCATATTTTCCTAATGAATTAGTAACTGTTCCCAAATTAAAATAAGATTTGGTAGTATCTTTTGAAGAGCCTAGTTTATTAATTTTTATCGAGACTCCAACTAGGGGTTTATATAAAATTGAATCTTTAACAATACCAGAAATTGTAAATTGAGCATTACATCGAATAGATAAAGCCAGAATTAAAATTAAGAACAATTTAAAAAACCTCATAAAATCACTCACAAGATAGGCTAATATTTAAGAAAATTAATAGTTAGAATTTATTTCACTTAATGGTAGACCCTTCCAGTTTATCCCTTCTTGCCATTTAGGAGCATGCACATGTTTTAAATAATTCATTAGCATCTTCTCAAGCTCTTTGGTTTTCTTTGGATTCTGAGAAACAAGATTGCTACTTTCTTTTTTATCAATTGTTATGTTATAAAGAAATAACTCTCCATTGTCTTGAAATTTAACAAGTTTAAAATCGCCTTTTCTGACAGCAGAATGAGGTCTTTTTAAAGCAATTCCGTTTTTATACGGCACATGAAAAAATATTCCATCAACTTCTCTTTTTACTTCTAGTTTCGAAGGGTCTAAAAGTATAGATTTAAAACTTCCTCCATCAATTTCTTTTAATTTAAAATTACTTTTTCCTGCCAAATCTTTAATAGTTGGTAAAATATCTGAACCAGAAACAGGAACCTGAGATTCATTTCCAATTTCAATGCCTGGACCTGCAATAATTAGAGGAACTCTAAGTCCACCTTCTAAAGCATCCCATTTTCCACGTCTTAAAGGGTAATTATAGCTTTTAGTATATTTTTTAGCTCCTGGAATATTAGGGACTGACCCATTATCAGACATATATATTAAATAAGTATTATCCTCGATTCCCAACTGTTTTATTTTTTCTAGAATCAAACCCAAACTTTCGTCCAAGTCTTCTGTCATTGCTGCAAATCCTGGATTTATGTGTTGTGCACCCAATGGTTTTTTTTGTTGTTTTAGAAAAGTCTCTTCTTTGGACTGAATTGAAGCATGAACTGCATAGTGGGAAATCTGCAAATAAAAAGGTTTTTTTTCATTTGTATTTTTCTCCATAAAATCAACTGCTTTTTGAGTTAGAGAGAAAATATTTTTAGGATCTTCAATAGAGACATGATTCCATTGGGTTCTATCGTTTACAAAACCACCATCTTTATTTTTTGTTGGTCCGTCACTATTATCATATCCTAACGTTTCAGGAATGCTACCAATTCCCCACTTTCCAAAATGGGCTGCTACATATTCATTGTTAATTTTTTTTAAAGCCTTTGGAATACTTACTAATTCTTCGTGATTTATATGGCTGGTATTCATACCAACTCTTATAAGGGATAAACGTGCAGGAGTTTTTCCAAATTGAATACTATATCTAGATGGAGCACATACAGGAGCTGAAGCATAAGCGTTAGAAAAACGAATTCCTCTTTGGGCTAGTTTTTCTAAATTAGGAGTAAAATGGTAGTCACTTTTGGATAATGGATCTGAATTCATCATTTGAACTGATGTTCCGTTCCAACCTTGGTCATCAGCCAATATAAATATGAAGTTTGGAGAATTATTAGAACTTGATAGTGGTTGTGAATAATATTCGCTCTTTAACGAAAAAAGAATTATAATTAAAAAAATTATTAAAAAAGATTGATTTCTACTCATTTTTTTTCTTGATTGGTTTTAAATAGGTTCTTTTCCCATTCTCACTATGAATATCTCCATAAGTTACGTTTGTAATTCTTGGAGTTGGTTTGACATTTTCTATTTGTCTTCCTATTCCTTCTGGCTTTATATGTGCTTGAATAATTCTGTGATTAATGGTTTGAATTAGAGAATCACGTATTAAACTGTAACTAGAATCTAATGCTAAATTATTAAGTTCTTCTGCATCAAATTTATGGTCGTATAGTTCATATTGAAAATCGCCATTTATATTCCACTTTGTTAATCTGAATCTTTCTGTCCCTATAGAATAACCATTTCTCCATCTTGTAAGTGCATTTTTTCTTACATATGTAGATTTGTTCTCAATAATAGGCCTTAAACTTTCTCCAACGACATTAGACGGAGGAACTATGTTAGTAAGATCCATTAAAGTTGGAAATATATCTATAAGTTCTACAGGACTATTAGAAATTTTGGAGATGTAGTCTTTTCCTGGAACATTAATTATTAAAGGAACTTTTGTTGCATTATTAAATAATGTTTGTTTTTGCCAATGGCCATGTTCTCCCATATGATAACCATGATCAGAAGTGAAAACAACTACAGTATTTTTATCCAGACCTGTTTGCTTTAATTTATTAATTATTCTACCAACTTGAGCGTCTACAAATGAAATAGTAGCAAAATATGCTTGCTTAATTTCTTTTGCTAAATCTTCCTCTAAATCTATTTGATTTTTTTTGGCTCTTACAGATTTCGCTGCTGGAATAGGAATAGTTTTTAAATAATCAGGAGAACTTTCCGGAATTACAATATCATCTTTACTGTATAAATCAAAATATTTTTTTGGAGCTACAAATGGGGTATGGGGTCTAAAAAAACCAACAGCCAAAAAGAAATTTTCACCAGTATTTGAAAAATTTTCTAACTTTTTAATTGCCTCCATTGCTCCTATTCCATCTGTTTGCTCCTCATCCTCCCCGTCTGAAGCCATCCAACTTAAGGTTCCACCATATCTTCTTGGGCTAAGAGTATTAATTTTATATTCTTCAAGTTTATCTCTCCCATATGGATTAATTGTCTGATCCCAGGTGTAGATATCATCAACTCCAGATGTTCCTATAGTACTAGGATTATCGTAGTGAAAAATTTTCCCTATTCTAACAGACTGATATCCCTGTTGTCTGAATCTTTGCCCAATTGTTATTACATCAGGCACAGTATTTCTTAATAAAATATTATTTTTTGTCATCTTAGTCTGGTTGGAATACATTCCAGTCATGAGAGAAGCTCTTGATGGTCCACATAATGGATATTGACAATGGGCATTTAAAAATAAGGTTCCATTTTCAACAAGCCTATCAATATTAGGGGTCTTTACAATCTTATTTCCGTATACACCAATATCACAATTTAAATCATCTGCAATAATGAACAAAACGTTAAGTTTTTTGTTGGATAATTTAGGATCAGAATAAGAACTTTCTTTTGGTGAACTACAACTTGAAAGAAGAATAAAAACTAATACTATAAATAAGGAATTTATTTGATTCTTTATAAAAAAGAAAAGTTTGTTTTTGAGTTGTGTACTAAATAGTTTGTACATGGTTCAGATGATAATTAACTAAATTATCTACAGGTTTTTGAATTATGTCTCCAAGAATTACTCCATTCTTATCAGCAGCAACTTTAAGTTCTTTTTCAAATATTTTACTAATTGAACCAATGAAATTGGTTTTAACTGATTTGAATTCTGGATAACAACAAACATGAATTTTGATAAATTCATTCATTCCATGTTGAACCATCTCAGTAACATATTCGTGGTGGTAATGTCTATTAATAAATTTCATGAAAGAAGCTAGATAAACATTTGCATGTGGTTTCATATAAACATTTTCAAAAATATCTGCTTTTGCCTTTCCAAATTGGCTTTCAAAATCTTTATGAATTGAATCTGGGAGCTGATTATATAAATAATCTTTTAATAATTTTTTTCCATAAAAAGAACCAGAACCTTCATCGCCTAAAACATAGGCAATGGCTGGAACCTCTTCTCTTAAATTTTGACCATCAAAATAACATGAATTTGACCCTGTTCCTAATATACAAGAAATTGCAGGTTCCCCTTTATAGGTAGATAATGCGCAGGCTAGCAAATCATGATCAACTGTAACATTTGAGTTAGGATATATTTTAATCAATCCAGATTTGACTATGTTATTCATCTCCTCACTTGAACATCCTGCACCATAAAAATACAATCTTTCTACATTTTTTGAAGCTTCATAAAAGTCTTTGTTATTTTGAATTTCATTAGCTATAAATTCACTAGAATGAAAAAAAGGATTGAATCCCATAGTTTTATACATTGTAACCTGATTTTGATCATTTACAAGTACCCAATCAGTCTTAGTAGACCCACTTTCTGCGATTAGTATCATAATATAATTTTAAAATATAGTTTTGGAATATTTATTTTTAAAAATGTATCTATTAATTAAGAGATTAATCTTTTTAAAGTTATTTAAATTTTTAAATAACTCTTTACTTTTTGAATGAATTTTATCTGAAAGAATTGCGTTTGATAATAAATATAAAGTCATCTTAGAAAAATTCATAAATGTTAAAGTTTATATAGACCAAAATATCTCAACTTCCGAAGACAAGGTATTCATTATATAACTTATTGGAAGTAATTCTTTATTAGCTCTTTTCAAAATATTTTTATTTTCCTTTCCAGAAATATTTAAAATGATTTTTTTAGAATTTAGTAGAGATTTTAAATTATGAGTAAGTCTCTTTTTGGGATGAAAGGGAGCTATGTTTAAGGAAATATCAGGATTAATTTCAGAAATTGCATTTTCTGTTTGAACTGTATTTGGAAACAATGATGCAGTATGGCCATCTAAACCCAACTCTAACAAAACAATACACTTCTCCTTTAAAAAAATAGAATTTGAGAGTTTAGCTAAAGATAAATTGTTGTTTTCGTCTTTCAAATCATATATCAAAGGAGTTATAGATGCCTTTTGTAAAATAGAATTACCTAAGGCTTCAGAAATATTGTAAAAGTTAGTTTCCTTGGATTCATTATCAATCCATCTTTCATCTACTAAACCAAACTTTACTTTGGCCCAATTAACTTTTGAAAGTTCTTTAAATCTTTTATACAAAGATAGTGAAGATGAACCACCAGAAAGTAAAACTTTTACTTCGTTATTTGATTTTGTTTCAATAAGTAGGTTTACTTCAATTAAAGACAACAAATTATCTTGTAAAACTGTAGAATTTTCAAACTTTTTGGTAACCATTATAAGCTAATATACACTTATTGTTTAACATACACTTAGTATTTTGGTTAATATTGTGATATCAACGCTTAATAAAAAGATTAGGAAACCATAGTAGTTCTAGAAAATTAATTATTAATAACTATCGACTCCTCTATTACACCAAATGATTTTCTTACTTGACTATCTAGAACTAATTCAATATTAATTTTGGTGTCATTTGGGAAAGAATTACCATCAATAATTTTAGTATTTAAGGTAGTAATACCATTTTGAGTTTCTGCATAAAACTCTAATAATGAAAATTCACCGTCTTGATATCCATATCCTTCACCCAAATCGGAATACAATATACCTTTTGCTGATAAATTACTATCCAAAGACACCAACAGAGTAATAGTATCTAATGAAAAAGAATTGGTAGATACTATAGGATTACACAATGGAACTATCGCTCCAGGTCTTATCAAAACATCTGGATGGTATTTATGGTTTTGACTTTTTTCACCATTTATTGAAATATTTCTCCAACTTCCATCTGGAATTTGACCATTTTCGCTCCATTTAGGAACAATTAATAAATCGCTTCCAAGTAAGAAATTTTCTTGTTCAGTTCTTAAACGTTTTTCTGCTGGATTATTAAAAAAAACTGGCCTCATAACTGGAATTCCTGTACTTGCACTTTCCCAAAATAAGGTATACAGATAAGGTAACAAGCGATACCTTCTTTGCAAAGCTTCTCTAGAAACTATCTCTACTTCTTCTCCAAAAGACCAGGGCTCCTGATTTATAGAACCTTTAGTAGAATGTGCTCTAGAGAATGGATAAAAAGCACCTACAGCTATCCAATGAGCATATAATTCTGGAGTTGCATTTCCAGCAAAACCTCCTATATCTGGCCCATTAAAAGGCTGTCCAGAAAGACTTAGATTCAGACTCATAGGAATAGATTGCTTTAAATGTTTCATTGAAGAATTGTTATCTCCAGTCCAAGTTGCTGCATATCGGTGTCCACCTAGAAAGTTAGATCTAGTTAATACAAACGGTCTTTTTTCGGGATTAGATTTAATGATTCCCTTTCTTGAAGATTCTACCATCATCATTCCATAAACATTGTGGTACCTTAAGTGTATATCATTTTTAATATTTTCATCTCCAACATGTTTATTACTATCTGGCATGGTCCAATCTACTGTTTCAAAGACAGCAGGTTCATTCATATCGTTCCAAACCCCATCAACTCCTTTAGCCATGAAGTTCTCATACAATCCTCCCCACCATTTAGAAACCTTAGACTGAGTAAAATCTGGAAAAACACATTCTCCTGGCCAAACTTTTCCTAGAAAAACAGAATCGTTTCTTGTCTGCACCCAAGCATTTATTTTTTCGCCAGAATCATATACAAAAAAACCTTTTTCAGCTTTGATTCCTGGATCTATCATCCATACAGATTTAAAATCATTCTTATGTAAATAATCGTTGGTTTCTTTTGGATTTGGAAAGTGAATGGAATCAAAAGTGAAAATTTTAAAATCTTGCATGTAATCAATATCCATCCATATTACATCGCAGGGAATATTCTTTAAACGCATTGTGTCGGCTAAAGATTTAACTCTTTCATCGGGATAGTAAGAATATCGACATTGGTGAAACCCTAGGCTCCAAATTGGAGGAAGTTCAATAGTTCCAGTCAGTTTACCAAGCTCTTTCATCACTTCATGTGGAGAATCTTTTTCAATTACTAGGACTCTAAACGCTGGTCCTTCAGACGAAAAAGTAATTCTTTCACCTAAAGAAATTTCCATTTTCCAAGTGTTATCTGCTATAACTCCAAAACTTTTACCATTTTCTCCAACTCCTAACACCCAAGGATGTGACTGATACAGTCTTTGGCCATTGTCTTTCCCATATCCATAATTATCTGTGTTCCATAATTTAACGGTTGTTCCATTTCTAATCAAATCCCCCATGACTTCTCCAGTTCCATATAAATCTACATTTGGACCAAATGAAACTTGTGCGATTTGTCTATCCGAAAATTCTGAAAAGGACACTTTTAATGAAGTAGAGTCTAATACTTTTTCAAGTTTTGATGGCTCGTTTAGTATAGCAAAAGATGGAGTATGAGACGATTTATCATAACCTGGTGGATAATAAATGTTTACATTACTATCACAATTAATAATAGTTTGTTTGGTTTGTTTTTCACTACAACTAGTAATTAAAAAAGAAACTAAGAAAAATAAATAAAGTAGATTTTTAGAGTATTTCATTATGTGTTATTTAAATTATTTCTTGTAAGTAATTTATTTAGATTTTAGATAATTTTAAAATCTTTTGACTGTATCTTAATAAATATATTCCTTTTTCTAAATCTCCTAAAAATATTTTTCCATTATTCACAGTACCATTTTTAATAATTTCTCCATTAATATTAAGGATACAATAATTATGATTTTTAATATTATAAATATCTGTAATATTTAAAAAATCAACAACTGGATTTGGGAATACAATAAAACCATTTTTCTCAAAATCAATAGTACTATTTGGAGAATTACAGGCACATATATTTTTTGGAATATTAAGGTTTGGTTCTATTGGTGCGTTGTAAGTGACTTTTACCCAACATTTTTGCCCCATTTGATTTTCTGTAGTATTTCTTATTTTAATGGTATATAAATCTTCATTTAATATTGAAAAATCGTGAGAAAAATCTCCTATTCCCGTAATTGAATCTTTTATATTGCAATTACTATCTAATAGTAATATATCTACAGATAAATTATTAAATAATGCATAAAATTCAATATTTAAATTGCTTTGTGCCTCTAAATGGACTTTACCAACAACCCTACATTCTTTACTTTGGTTTGGCAACATCCCTCCTTGTTGTAAGGAAGCAATATGACTATCTCCCAAATCATTTGCCATTTCCCATTCTTGAGTAATTTGTTCAGAGGAATTGTTGTAATTGGTTACAATTCCATCAGGAGCCCAAATTGAATACCCTTTTCTAGAGTTATTGGCAGAGCCATCACATGGAGGAATATTAAAATCTATTTTCCCGCCACCATATACAATTATATTATTTGTATTAGCACCAGAGTAATCTTTTAAAACTGTACCATCTGTCCAATTGGTTTGTACACCAATTAAGTTTTTCCAATTACTCCAACTATCATTGACAGCTATAATTGCCTTTGCATGTCTTTCAATTACCAAAGCATCGTTCTCTTGCCATCTAACAAGATAAGATCCTCCTTTAAAATTGAGATTTTGGTGACACCAAATAATATTGGCAATATCTGATCGTATTGGAAGTTCTATTGAGTCTTTTGGATGATGGTTAAATCTATTACTGTTGTATCCAATATTAAAAAGATCTTCAAAATAAACCATTGGCGATCCATCTAACGCAAAGGAAATAGCATAAACTACACTTAATCTAGGATCATTGGGTTCAATTTGAGTTCCTAGTTGCTGAGAACTATTCCAACCATTGTAATTGCCATCAGAATCTAGAATTGGTCTAAATGTATCATGATTATTTACAAATGGGACTGTTCTTTGTCTATTAAGCTGTTGATAATTAGGAACCATTCCCAAATCAAATGCACCATTTCCTTGGACAATACCCACCAACGCATTTCTTAAAGAGAAATCAAATGTGCCAGCTCTATTTTGAACATCATTGCACCATTGATCTAGTTCACTAGCACCACCTACCCACTCTCCTACTGCAAACATTTCATCTGTACCATTTGCCCATCCATTCCCATGTTGAAGATTCCATAAGAAATCTTCTGAAATGTAGGTTGGGAAATGTTTAATAGCATCTATTCTAACGCCCGAAAAACCAACTTGTTTTTTATACCACATTATCCAGTTTCTCATACCATTTCTCATATAGTCATTGGTTTGATTTGGATTATAGATAGCGTTAGAACTCAACCCATAAGAAGTGGATTCATAGGAAATATCTGGTCCCCAGTAAGGTGTGTTAATTTCATTGGAGCAACAAATTAAATTATTATTGGGATAAAAGTTTTGCCAGTTTTTTGGAAAACGTCCTTTTCTAGACAAATAATTTGTTGCATTTTCTAAATTAGAAGGAGTTTCATAGCAAGAGTATCTGAAGTTTTTATATTTACTTGTTGAACCATCTTCTAATGCCATCGGGTCTTGACCTCCAGATCCGTTCTGACTTCCTGCTCCTGTTAAATGATTCAATACAATATCTTGGATAACATCAATTCCATTTGCTTTCATTACAGCAACCATTCTTAAAAGCTGGTCTTTATCTCCCAATTTTGTTTTTAAAAACCCTTTCTGGTATTTATCCCCAAGATCGTATTGATCAAATGGGGCATAACCCATATCTACTATTTGAGTATTTTTAACTGTTGGGGGAATCCAAATAGCATCAATTCCTACAGCTCTTAATCTTGGAGCTAAGTCAACTAAATAATCTGAATATCTATTATTGTAATTTGAGTTATAATAATCCCACCAAAAACCTTGAAGTAATACTTGATAATTATTAGAATTCGGTTGAGAATAAGATTTAGAAAAAAAACTTAAAAAAAATAGACAAAAAATAAATCTAATAACCATCATTTTGAGACAGATTTGTATTTAGTATTAAATCTGAGGTAGGAATAGGATATAATTTTAAATGGTTATCTACTCCGACGCCTGTAAAATCACCACCTTTAAGTGGCCAAACGTAATCTGCAGATGTAAAATAGTCAAATCTTATTAAGTCTGTTCTCCTTGTAGCTTCCCAGCTTAGTTCTCTAGACCTTTCATCTAAAATTTCATTAAGTGAAATTGTAGTTAAATTATAATCTGAATTTTGAAAAGCTCTTTCTCTTATAAGATTAACATTTTGAATTGCTGTAGCTTGATCTCCTAGACGAAGTGCTGATTCTGCTAACATTAAATGAATATCTGCTAATCTTAACATTGGGTAATCAATATCTACATGAGCAGTATTTGAATTATTTGAACCACTAGTGCTGTCTCTATTAATATTTTTAAATTTTGGGAAAGCAAATCCATGTCTGAAATTTCCCAAATTAGATATGGTAAGTTGCTGCCCTTTTGTAAAAAATAAAAATCGATTATCGTTAGAACTATAATTTGAGTCAATTAAAACATAATTAGTATCAATAGATAAGGAACTGGTAATAACTGTGTCATTTGGTATATTAGAGGTATCTAGGTAAAGGTAATTTTTTGAGTAATCAAATTTTTCTACCAACTTTTCTGTAGCTCTTAAACCTCCCCATCCTCCATTTACTCCGTAGTCAGTGGCACTCATATCTCCACCAATTGATGCACAAACTAGAAATGTTGTTCCTCCCCATGTTTGAGCGTATAAACCATCAAAAACAACTGGGAAAATAATTTCATTTGAAGAATGATTGTCTGCTAAAAAAATATGCTGATAGGACTCATCTAATTGAAATAAATTTGAACTTATAATATTTTCACATTGCGTACGACAATCTTCATATCTTGAAGAACCAATATATACTTCAGCATTTAAATATAACTTAGCCAATAATGTCTGAACCGCTTGCTTTGAAGCTCTTCCATATGGTAATAAAGAGGCATTTTCTAAAAGACTTTTTAAATCTAACAATTCAGTTTCTACATATTGAAACAAGTCATCTTTTGAGATTTGTGGAGGATTAAATGCACCAACTCTATCATTTTCAGTAATAAATGGTACACTTCCAAATAAGTCTAATGCATGGTAATAGCTTAAAGCTCTTAAAAATCTTGCCTCATTTCTATAAGTATTTATTTTTTGAATATCTTCTTGATTAAAATTTCTTTCCTTCAATTTTTCCTCATTAGATTGGTAAATAAACTCATTACATAAAGTTAATTGATAATAAATTCTATAATACATTCCTTTTATCCATCCATCTTCAGGGCTCCACTGAATTTTATTAAGTGCGGGAATACCAGGGTCATTCCAGCCACAAACCGCCTCGTCAGTTGGAAGCTCCTGAAGATTCCAAAGAACTCTCACATAAGATGAAAATCCTTCATCGATAGTTTCTCCTGAAATATCTGATTGACCAGCTGGTCCTTGGATACCTGTCATTGACAACCCTGAATATAGTTTTGAAAGAACATTAATATACTGACTAGGGTCACTGTAAATTACTTCAGAATTGAAACCATACCTTGGTGAAAAATCAAGAGGTTTTTTACAGGAAAATATAAAAAGTAGAAATAAGGGGAAAATTAATTTTTTCATTTTTTAAAAATTAAAATTTAAGTTAAGAGTAAATACTCGAGGTCTTGGATAAATATTATTGTCAATTCCTCCTCCAATTTCTG
>Ga0233444_10002048_pt1 | contig 21732 bp, 21 predicted proteins | sample SI_124_October20_6_FD_182792 | JGI IMG/M metagenome (GOLD analysis project Ga0233444, IMG submission 182792) | Seawater microbial communities from Saanich Inlet, British Columbia, Canada - SI_124_October2016_10_MG | ecosystem: Environmental > Aquatic > Marine > Inlet | place: Canada: British... | reverse complement strand
GATCTTTTGGGGCCTCTAGGGGAGAATTATCAGTAATTATATTTTTATTAATTATTTTCTTAATGGATTTTTCGTCTGCAAATAAATCTATGGTATTTTCCCTCGATTTACTCATTTTTTCTCCATCAGTACCGGGTATTAATTGAGCATCTTTTTGTAGATTTGCTTGTGGAATAATAAAAACTTCTCCATACTTATGATTGATTCTTGAAGCTACATCCCTAGTCATTTCCAAGTGTTGTAATTGGTCTTTACCAACAGGAACAAAATCTGCATCGTATAGCAAAATGTCTGAAGCCATTAACATTGGGTAAGCAAATAGTCCAGAATTCACATCTTCTAGTCTATCAGATTTATCTTTAAAAGAATGGGCAAGTTTCAACCTTTGGTATGGAAAGAAACAGTTTAAGTACCAAGACAGTTCTGTGCACTGAGGAACATCAGATTGTCTATAAAAAGTGGTTTTTTCTGGGTCGAGGCCACAAGCCAACCAAGTTGCAGCTACCTGTAAAGTATTTTCTTTTAGTTGTTTTGGATTTTTTATTTGAGTTAAAGAGTGTAAGTCTGCGATAAAAAGAAATGAATCATTTGCTGGATTATTAGCAAGCTCGATGGCTGGAATAATTGCTCCTAATATGTTCCCCATATGAGGTCTTCCCGTACTTTGAACCCCTGTTAAAATTCTTGACATCCTATTTAATATTCAATTTATACAAATTTAGACTTAAAAATGATATAATTTTATGTGATAAATTTAATGATAGTATTTGTGTAAATGAAAAAATTTATGTCCTTTTCTTTCTTTCTATATATTGGGGTTATATATATTATCTTTTGCATTACTTTTTGGGGGCCAATTTTTTTGCTTGTAAGAGGAAAAAATAAGTATAAAAATGCAAAAAAAATTAAATTTCTTTGGTCGAAATGGATGTCTTTTTTAGCAGGAGTTAAATTAGATACCGTTTTTTTATCCAAATTAGACCTTCAGAAAAAGTATATAATTTGCGCCAACCATAAGTCTTACTTAGATATCTTATTAATGTACCAAATCATTGATCAAGACTTTGCTTTTCTTGGAAAGTCAGAAATATTAAAATGGCCTGTGATAAATATGTTTTTTAAAAGAGGTGTTGATATTCCTGTTTACAGAGAAAGTAAGACTCGAGCAGCAGAATGTTTGGTTTTAGCCAAAAAGGAAATAAAAAAAGGAAGAAGTATAATTATCTTCCCAGAGGGAGGGTGGGAAAACTCAGAAACTGAAATGAGAAGATTTAAAAATGGAGCTTTTCAATTGGCTATAGACACAAATTGTCCAGTTCTTCCAGTAACATTTAAAAACAACTATGACTTATTTAAAGACCACAAAGATTTTTCTGGAAATACAAAACCAGGATTAGCTAAAGTTGTTGTACATGATTATATTTCTGTAGACAATTTAAATCGCAAAGATTTAGTAAATTTGAGAGAGCAAACTTTTCAGGTCATAAATAAAGAATTAAAAAGTGAAAATTAACAAAGAAGTTATAACCAAACTTTCATCCTTGTCTAAGTTGAAGTTTAACCAAGAAGAAACAGAACTTATTTCTGAAGATCTTTCTAAAATGGTAAATTTCATTAATCAGTTAAACGAGCTTGAAACAGATGGGATAGAGCCACTTATTCACATGAATGAGGAAGTAAATAATTGGCGGGAAGACAATCTTGGAGAAGTTTTAGATCAAGAAAAAGCTCTTGCCAATAGCCCTGTTAAAGACAGTGCTTATTTTAAACTTCCAAAGGTTTTGGATAAAAATTAGCAGAATTCTTTAAAAGCTTCAGTTAGGTTCTCGGCAATCATTTCTGCTGGTCTTCCTTCAATATGATGCCTCTCTATAAAATGAACTAGTTTCCCGTCTTTAAAAAGTGCCATACTAGGAGAAGATGGAGGATAAGGAAGGCAATATTTTCTAACTTGGTTGGTAGCCTCGCTGTGAAATCCTGCAAAAACTGTTAGAATTTCATCAGGTTTAATATCATTTTCTACAGCCATTTTTGCAGCTGGTCTTGCATTTCTAGCCGCACAACCACATACAGAATTAATTACCACTAGTTTTGTTCCTGAAGGAGAGTTTAAGTGGTTGTCAACTTCTTCTGATGAGGTTAGTTCCTTGAAACCTTTAGAGGTTAATTCTTCAATAAATGGTGCTACAACTTCTGCTGGATACATATTTTTATATTTTTAATAAAATTACTTAATAATTTTTCAATTAATGAATTATTAATGTTAAAGTTCTTAAAAAACTATCTTTTTTGCTGAAAGAAACTCCTAAGTAAAAAGCTGCATTCATTCTCCATCACGGAGCCAGTGACTATTGTTTTTGGATGTATAATTTTTTTTGATATGCTTAAGAACCCTCTTTTTTCATCGGATGCTCCAAATACAATTCTTCCAATTCTTGTCCAAAAAGTAGCTCCAGCACACATAACACAAGGCTCAAGAGTCACATATAATGTACACTCGTTGAGGTATTTATTTTGCAAATAACTACTTGCAGAAGTTAAAACCTGCATTTCAGCATGTGCGGTAAAGTCTGTAAGTTTTTCACAAAGATTGTGTCCTTTAGCAATTACTTTATTGTCATAAGTTATTACTGCACCAACTGGAACTTCTTCATTTTCACAAGCAATTTGAGCTTGCTTTAGAGCTATTCGCATAAAGTAATCGTCACTATATACGTTCATTTGTCTGTTTATTTTCAAATTTAAACCAAATTTTCAATAGCTTTGGAGTCATCAATTATTAACGAACTAAATCTAATTACTATGCCTTTTGAGTTACCACAATTAAACTACAGCCATGACGCTCTAGAGCCACACATTGACCACAAGACAATGGAAATACATCATGGAAAACATCATGCTGGATATACAGCAAAGCTTAACGCTGCCCTTGAAGGAACCGATCATTCTGATAAATCAATTGAAGAACTGATGACTAATCTAGATATGTCAAACGGAGCTTTAAGAAATAATGGCGGTGGATTTTACAATCACTCACTTTTTTGGAAAGTAATGTCACCTAATGGTGGGGGAACACCCTCAGGGTCTTTAGCTGAAGCAATTGATAGAGACTTTGGTTCTTTTGATAACTTTAAGGATTCGTTTTCAAAGGCAGCAGCTACACAATTTGGTTCAGGATGGGCTTGGTTATGTGCTCACAGCGACGGCAAATTAGAAGTTTGTTCTACTCCAAATCAAGATAATCCTCTTATGCCAGGTGTTGGATGTGATGGAACTCCAATCTTAGGAATTGATGTTTGGGAACACGCCTATTACTTAAACTACCAGAACAGAAGACCAGATTATATTGAAGCATTTTTCAAAGTTGTTAAATGGGAAGAAGTTCAAAACAATTATTCTCATTAATTAACCAAATTAGTGTAGAAAAATTAAGCCACTTTTTGTGGCTTTTTTGTTTTTTTAAACAAAGCATTTAGTAGTATAGACCCTACAACAATCATTGAGCCAAGATAAAAGTTTAAGCTCATTACTTCAGAGTTTTTAAAAATTAAAAGTGCAAATATTATTGCGTAGATAGGCTCTAGGTTGACAGATAAATTGACCGTATATGGTTTTATAAACTTCATGACGTAAACTCCTAGAAGGAATGCAAAAGAAGTACATACAATACCTAAGACCATCAACCAAAATAATTGAAGGCTATTTAGTGAAAGCTGTTCTAAAACAATATCTCCATTTAAATAAAATAAAATACTTATCATCCAAAACCCTCCCATAAGTTCATAAAAAGAAATAATAGCAGAGTCATTTTCTTTAACAAGTACGCTATTTATGACAGAAAAAAAAGCAGCTAAAAAAGCGGAAATTAATGCTAGAAAAATTGCATTTAAATAGTCAGGGTGGTTTTCAAAATTTAAATCATTGACAATTATGGAGACTCCAATAATTACTAAAATACCCGTAAATAATTCTTTATAATCAATCTTTTTTCTGTAAACAACCCATTCTGCAAAGGATGTGAAAAATGCTGTAGTTGACATAAAAACTAAGGCAATAGATACATTTGAAAGTGCAATTGCTTCAAAAAAGCAATACCAATGAAATGCAATTAAAACTCCATTTCCAAGAAGCTTGAAAAGTGTTTTTTTTGAAACTACAATACGTTGTTTTTTAATAAGAAGATAAAGTAGAAGAGTAGTCCACGCAATGAACATTCTCCAGAACACAACTTCGCTTGTTGATAGTCCGCTTAATCCCAAAATTTTTCCAATAATACCAGTGAACCCCCAAATTAATATAGTGAAGTGGAGTATAAGATGGTTTTTGTATTTTTCAATCAATTATTTTTTTTTTGTATTATTTAAAACTATGATTTTGTATTATAAATTTTAACATATACTCAAAACTATTAAAGTTTAATAAAGAAGATTTGTATTTTTTAATTTAATTGTGGTAATTTCTTTAACTTAGCCTCATATTTCAATAATGAAAAAACTAAAAAAATTTCTTTATTTTCTGGCTTTCACAATAATTTTTGTTTCTTGTAAGAAAAGTGATCAAGTTGACTTGTCCTCCCTACAAACCTATCACCATGTTGCAATCCCTCTAGTAAGTGCAGAGATTGATGTAGAGGATATGTTAGAAAGAGACACTGGAGATATTATTAGCACAGGTACTGATGGAGAATTATTCTTGGCTTACGTTACTCCCCCAACTTCAATAAATGCTTCTGAAATAGTTGAGATTCCAGAACAAAGTTTTAGTATTTCCGTTAATCCAGCAACTCAAAATCTGCCCTCACTTAATAATTCAATTAGTTATGGAGATACCAATATAAATACTTTTACTTTCCCATCGGGAGAGGAATTAACTTCCATTGAGTTTTCTCAAGGAATTTTAACTATAGATATTGTCAATAATTTAAGTCACCAGGTAGTTGTTAATATTACCATTCCATCTTTGGTGGATGATCAAGGAGGTTATTTTTCAGATATTCTTACAGCACCAGCCAATAATCCAGCAGTTACTCAAGCAAATCTTAGTAACTATATTTTTGATTTAACTAAAGGAAATATTGGATATAATGAGATGGTGGTCTATTTGGACGTAACTATCAATGGCTCAGGTAGCCCAATTAATACTACTGACGATCTTACTTTTTCATTTTCAATGGATAATTTAGAGTTTTCTACTATTCTGGGCGATATTAAATACCAGCAATTTGATTTAGGCTCTATTCCCTTAGAGATAGACATATTTAGCAACTCAGAGTCTGCGGTACAGTTTTTACTTACCAATCCAAAAATTGAGCACACTATTCAAAATAGTTTTGGTTTTACTGCCAATATGGGAATGCAATCTATGTATTATGAAGACCTTCAGGGAGTTTTTCTTGGAGATGTCTTATACGATTCGGCTGCAGCTGGCAACCTTCAGCCTGCACCATTTTATTTCCCAACTTTGGAGCAGCCCTCCAATCAAGGAGATTCAGTAACATCTATTATTACTATGGATGCATCCAATAGCACTATCAACGAGTTAATTAATTCAACTCCAAAGAGTATTGTTAGTAATCCTGTGGTGGTGGTAAATGCAGATTCAACAATAACCAATAATAATTTTATTTCAAGTTCAAGTAAGATTTCTGTATCTACCGAAATTACTCTTCCCTTAGATGGATATGCAGGAGGTTGGGTTATGGGAGATACCATTCCCTTTGATTTTAAAGTAGATGATTTATTTAGCTCAGAAACTGACATTGATTCAGCAGTAATTAAATTTTCTACTACCAATGGATGGCCTGTAGAGGTTAATTTTACTTTAGAGTTATTAGATAGTAATATGAATTTATTGTCTTCTATTGCCGATGGGGAATTGGTTCTTCAATCAGCTATACTTGATGATAATGGAAAGGTTATAGAAGATTCAGAACAAAAAGTAACATTGCTTGGTTGCGATGAGTCTTGCGTAGATAATTTAAACCAGACCAAGTTCGTGATTCTTCTTGTTACAGCAGGCACTTCAGATTTTGACAACCAGCAATCCGTAAAAATTTATAGCGATTACAAGTTACAATTGTCAATGGCATTACTAATCTCGGGGAGGATGTTTTAATGAGGAAAATTATTTTCATATGGTTTATTTTTCTTTTGACCAAAATCAATGCTCAGCAAGATTTTATATTGTACCATATGCCTTCTATTCCTCAGATTACACAAGTAGATCCGGCATCTTTTCCAGATTCAAAATTGGATATAGGTTTGCCTATTATTTCTAGTGTATATGGCTCTGTCTTTAACACAGGTTTTGCTATAGGAGATATATTTTATCAAAATGCCGATGGTATTATGATGCCAGATGTCGACAATGCTATAGCAAAGATGTCATCTGAAAACTTTTTCATCCTTAACGGTAGTACAGATTTAATATTTGTTGGTTTTAAAGCAGGAAATAACTTCTTTTCCTTCAATGTTACTGAAAAGTTAGATTTTACTTTTAATTATCCAAGAGACTTGATTGTTCTAGCCATGGAGGGAAATGGCAATAAACTTCTAGGTAAAAGAGCTTCTTTAGATGGACTTGGATTTGATTTCACACATTGGAGAGAATATGCCATTCACTGGGTACACGATGTCCATCATAAATTTTCTTATGGCGCAAGATTAAAGTATCTCTATGGAATGGAAAACTTCACTACTGACGTTAGCTATATGGGAATTGAAACCGATCAAAACACGCATGCGTTAAAATTTGATATGGCTTTTGATTTTAGAACTTCGGGCCTTCCACAAGTAATGGTGGATAGTGATATCCCAGCAATTGGAGGATTGAATACCAACGATTCTATTGCGATGCAGCAGTCTGGTTTTTCAGAAGGATACATTAATAATTATTTATTTAATAGAAACAATCGTGGACTAGGAATAGATTTAGGATTCAATTATCACCTAAGTGACAAATTGCTTATAGAAGCGTCTGTTTTGGATTTTGGATTTATCAATTGGAATAGTTATACAGCCAATTCTAAGCTAGAGGCTTGGAACTATGAATACAATGGCATTAATAATCCAATCTCTATTTTTGGAGATGGTTCTAGTGTTGATTTTTTAAAAGAAGTATTGGAAGACTCTATAGAGGAAGATTTAAAAAATAATTATTCATATACCAACGAAAGTTATAGTACTGCTCTTCGAACAAAAATTTATGCATCTATGGAATATATTGTAGATCACAATAACTTTATTTCTTTGAGTTTATATTCTTCATTTGTAAGAAATATATGGAGACGCGGGATGGGAGTAGCCTACAATTACCACCTTGGTAATTTCCTTTCTGCCACAGCCTCTTATTCGATATACAATCGTAGCTACTCCAATGTTGGTTTTGGACTTTCAGTAAATCTTGGGCCAGTGGAAATTTATTGTTTAACAGACAATGTTCTTGCTTTTGGCACTCTAAATCCGAGAGATAATTTTATTTCCGATGCTGCCTCTAGTATAAATATTGATACTAAGAAAGTTAGAAATGGTCAAATTCATTTTGGACTTAATTTAACTTTTGGAAGAGATAAGAAAGAAAAGCCTATTAAAGAAGAAGATGAAAATAGAGCAAAATCAGTTTCTTCTGATAGCGAAAAAACAAAGAGTGGTTCTGCTAGTGGGTCTTCTAGTGAGTCCAATACTCCAAAAAGAACCAATTATAATTCCAAAGGAGATTCTGACAAAAAACAAAAATCTAACAAGAACAAGAGTTCTAAATCTTCCTACAATTCAAAAACAGATAAGAAAAAAAATACTAGAAAAGGGGAATTGAAAACAAAAGTGGAACAATCTGCCCCTAAAAGTAGTACAGCAAGAAAGGTGTCTAGAAAATTATAATTAAATCAACTTTTCTTCAATATTAATAACCTCTATTTTTTTTGTGTTTTGAGGTTTAAAAAATATATAATCAGCATTTCCATTAATTTTTAGTTCTTTATAATCTTCTTTTGTATGAAATGGAGAAATTAAAATAGAATCCTTAAACTTAACTAGGGCGTTATTTTTCTTCTCTGTAGAATATCCTATTAAATAAACAGTGTCTAGATGGAAGTTCTTAATTTTCAAGACCAATTCATTTTTATTATTGATATGTTTATTTGCTTTTATTCCAATTGATGGAAAATAGTTATTTTCAACTGAAGCATAATCATATTTAAGAGGCTTAACTAAAAAATCGTGATTTGAAGTATAGCTTGGAAGTAATTCTCTAACAGCTTTTGCATTATCAATAAGATAGTTTATATCAAATTCATAATCTCGAAATTCATATTTCAAAATAGTATTTAATGAATCAGAACTGGTGCCGTATTTATTGATAATGTTGATTAAGTATTCCTCATTAGAGAACTTATTTAGAAACTTTTTGTAGTTAGCAACAAATAAATCATTGTTAAAAAATTGTTTGGAGAGGTAAGTCATTTTAAAATCGTAAGAATTTTTATCAGAATATCCATATATAACATCTTCTATTCCCTCTTCTACACCTGCATAACAATCAAATGCAATATGCTCTAACTTATTTGCTCTAGGGTTGTAATAAAAACGTTGATTGTGCCAATGGTAAGAATGCCTAATTTTTCCAATATCATATAGTGCGTAAAGTTTTGCTGCATAATTTAAATCAAATATATCCTCTATATTTTCATCAAATTCTTTGTATTTAGTCATTAATTTAAATCCTTTTTCAAAGTCTTTTTTAAGACTATTAGAAGAAAAAATACTTTTCTTTTGAAAAGGAATTATATCGGAAGCTTCAAAAAATGGATACAAATTTTTATTTTTTGGATGGTTTGATCTTGTTTCCCATATTCCTTCTTCATTAAACTTAAGTATTGGCGCTTCCGTCTTATTATTGTGTTCGAGTAATTCTTTATTAAAGTGTTCCTCATAAGCATATATTCCTAAATTATTCCCGTTCAAAGATGCGGTTATGAAGCCATATCTTGTAGTTAAAATATTTTCGTCTTTAAATATTTTGTGCATTATCCATTCTTCTAGAAAAGACCGTGTTTTTGGATGTTGGATAGAAAAAGCTTTCATCCCTTTAAATTTTTTGTCTCCTATAATCTTAATTCTAAAAGACCATTTGTCTCCGCTAAGATGGTCTACCCAGTCTCCTTTTAAACGGATTTTGATTGGAATTTTTTCCATATTATAGACCATAACACCTCTGAAATATTTTTTTAAAGATTTACTAATCACACCATTTTGAATTGCCTTGTCTCTATATTTAAAAAGCTTATCTAAATCTTTAGATTTAATTTTAATCCCTATATTTTCTTTTTTGAATACTGGTTTTCTAGAATTATCTAACAACTCTATACTTAAGTCGTCATAATATGCAGAAAGAGTTTTTTCATTATGAATGAAAAACTTAATCTCTTTAGAATCTTCTTCTACTGTAAAGCTAAGATTGATTAACGTCCACTGATTTTGTGTTTTTTTTGGACGACTTCTTTTAACAGCTAGAATATTTTTTTCTTCATCCACCAATTTTAAGTAACCTCTTGCCCCACCCGTCTTTTCCCAAACAGAAATTATTATCTCATTGCCTTTTTTTAAATCATTAAAATTATAACTAAGTGCATAAGGGTTTTTAGAGTTAATTTTGGCACTATAATTACCTGATTTTGAATAATCTGAAGATTGTGCTAGAGAATTAGAGACGCGTTCTGAATTTTGAGAAGTAAAATAGTTGCCCTCCACTTTTTCCATATTGAACAATAATGGAGATCTATTATTTTCTTTGCAGCTAATTGCATACATTAAAAATACTAATATTGGCAGGTATGTTTTGAGTTTTTCCCCTATCATTTAAAGATAAAACTAATTAATATATTTAAATCTGTCGTGGATAACCAGCTCTAAGATTAGAACCATTACTTTAATAACACGCAAATAAATACATTAATTTTTTTTACTTTTTTAGGTTATTTTCTTTTAAATATTTTTTCACTTTTTTTGATTTAATCAATTTTTAACCTGTTATTTTTTGACAAAAGTTCAATTTTGTGGTATAAAATATTTTTTTTATTTTAAAAAACCACAATTTTACCTATTTTTTACTACACACAAATATCACTTATATAAAGATAATTACTCTGTAATAATATTAATTAGTTAACTAATTTAAGTCCTTAAGTTTTATATATTGTGGTATAAAATATTTTTTATATTTGAATAAACCACAAAAATATTTTATTGTCTAATATACTTAAATACCGCTCTTATAAAAAAACTTTTTTTTTAGACTATCTCCCTGATGAGGTTTTTATTAATTTAAAAAAGAAAGAAAGGATAGAATATCGAAAACTAAGAGAGAATTATCAAATAATAGAAAGTAAATCTTTGCAAATCCATGATTTACAGGAAGATATAAGGAAAAAGCAGCTGCTAGTTCAAAAACTTAAGAATCAAATTACACCTTCTAAATCAAAAGATTCCTTTCTAGATAAAATGAATTTAGCAAAAGAAAATTTAGAAGATATAATTAAAAATTACCAATTTTCTATTTCTATTGGCCTAAGAACCCATAAAAGAAAATCCAAAGTTCAATCCAATCCTAAATTTTATTTAAGAGTTACTGCTTTTGACAAAAGATTTAAAAACCTTTATATCGGTTCGTTTGAAAAAATCATGATTTCACTAGCTAAAATTTATAATAAGTCTTACAATAACTATAATAGTCATGAGCTTAAGGTAGAGCTTAAAGTACTTTATTCCGTTTATATAAGAAACTACATTTTTAAAAACACATGGGATAAATTTTTTGATTCTAAACACTCTTTACATGAAATAGAGCTTTGGAGTAGTGAAATAGGTAATGAAATTTATAGATGGTGAATTTTAAATAATGCAAAGAATAAAATTAATATGGGATTTTAATGGTATAGATTCACTGAAGACTGCTCAGCATTTCAATATTCATTTAGAAGAATTTTTAGAAAAGGAAGAAATTTTCTTCCATACTCTAGGAGTGGATTCTCTTAGTGATCATCATAATATTGCTTATTTAGTTATTGACAAGCAATATCTTGACAAGATAAAACATGCTTTAAAGCCACAAAGAGCATTTTTATTAGATTAATAATTTGTGTTTTAAGTTTTATTCAACAGATTTAATCTTTCTATAATGCAATTCTTAAGATAATTTAATTTCAATTAATTTTTTTTAAAACTTTATGAATTCACAAGAAGAAGTAAGCATAGTTATTGCTTTAATTTTAAGGGATATTCTAACATCTTTAATTTATTAAATTTCCCAAAAAGAAGTTAAATTTATTTTAGATGTTCCAACTATATGCTATAATATTAATTTAAATAATAAGTTACGAGAAACTTTCTATAACTCATAACAACAGAATATTTAAATATATTTAGAATGTGAAACTATACTTTTAATAAAAAACATAAACTATATATAAGTTTTTCATTAGCTTTATAATATGCAAAAACTACTATATACACTATTACTGACTATACCATTTATTGGTTTTGGTCAGGGTTTTGAGAAAACATTTGGAGGGGCAAATTTTGATTTGGGATACTCAATACAGCCAACATCAGATGGCGGATATATTATTACTGGATCTACAGAGTCTTATGGAAATGGAGATACAGATGTATATCTTATAAAAACAGATGCTAACGGGGATTCTCTTTGGACTAAAACCTTTGGAGGCCCAAGTCAAGATTACGGCAGTTCACTACAGTTAACCTCTGACGGAGGATATGTTATTACTGGAAGAACAGAGTATGCAAATGGAGACAAGGATGTGTATCTTATAAAAACAGATGCCAATGGTGATTCCCTATGGACCAAAACATATGGAGGAACAAGTGTTGATTTTGGTCTTTTTGTACAAGAAGCTACAGATGGGGGATTTATTATAGCTGGCGCTACAGAATCTTATGGAAATGGAGGAAGAGATGTTTATTTATTAAAAACAGATATTAATGGAACTGAACAATGGGCTCAAACCTTTGGAGGATCTGTCTTTGATGTGGGAAACTGTGTACAACAAACTACAGATGGAGGGTATGTAATTGTTGGTGGAACCAATTCTTTTGGCAATGGAGATAGAGATGCATACCTAATAAAAACAGATGGAAATGGAGTAGAACAATGGAACCAAACTTTTGGAGGGGTAGATTTTGATTTGGGTAATAGCGTAAAGCAAACTACAGATGGAGGGTATATTATCACTGGAAGAACAGTTTCTTTTGGAGCCGGAAACAAGGATGTTTATTTAATAAAAACAGATAGTAACGGAACAGAACAATGGTACAAAGCTTTTGGAGGATCAGATTTTGATTTAGGAACGGCTGTACATCAAACACCCGATGGAGGTTATGTTATTTGCGGAGGAACAGATTCTTACGGAGCTGGTGCAAGGGATGCTTATTTAATAAAAACAGATGGAAATGGAGTAGAGCTGTGGAATGAGACCTTTGGAGGGTCAAGTTTTGAAATAGCTAATTCTGTGCAGTTAACATCAGATGGAGGGTATGTAATTATTGGCGGAACAGATTCTTATGGTAATGGAGACAGGGATGTATTTCTTATTAAAACTTCAGGAAATGGAAATACTACTTCAATATTTAATATGCCAATCTCCAACCCTAATCGAAGATTAGAAAAAGTAGTTGATGTGATAGGAAGACAAACAAAACCTCAACCCAACAATATAATTATAGAAATATACGATGATGGAACAGTGGAGAAAAAGATAATTGTTGAATAAATATTTTTAAATCTACTTTTCCACATTAAAATCAAATAGTAATAACAAACCAAAACATGAAAAAAATATTTAATATACTAGTGCTGATGTTTTTGATTTCTTTTAATTCAAATGCGCAGAATGACTATCAAATAAAAAGAGCTACTTCCTTTTCTGAATATGCTACAACACAGTTAAAATTATCTAAAGACGATAAGAAATTTCTCTACGACACCTATCTTGCCAAATTCGTTGCGCAAAGAGAAAAAATTCATGGTAAAGAATTATCTGGTGAAGAAAAAAAACAAATTTATAAAGCATCTAGAAATGAACTTGTTAAAACTTTCAATACAAGATTCGGTACTGAAAAAACCAAAGCAATAATGGCTGCAGTAAAAGAGATTAGAGATAAAGAAAAGTAATTCTAATTATCTTTCTTTTATTTATTATAATGAAAAATCTATTATTCATATTATTAATTATTCCATTTATTGGACTTGGACAGAATATTATTATCCCAGTTTTTGCAAATGGTAATAACCAAGAAAGAGTTAATTATTGGGAAAATGGGCAAAAGTTGTCCGAAGTACAATATTTTAATGAAAAGAGAGATGGGTCCTGTAAGTACTGGTACAAAACTGGTCAATTAATGAGCTCTGGATTATATAAAAATGGTAAGATGTATGGGCCTTTTATTTCTTATTATGAAAATGGGCAAATAAAAAGTCAAGGAAATTATAATTATGATGGATCAGATATTTACAGCAGAAAGGATGGGATCTGGAAATATTACTATGAAAATGGTAAAATAGAGTCAGAATCTATCATTAAAAACGATGTAGAAGAACTAAAGTTCTATGATAAAGAGGGTAATTTACTTCCCGAAGGGGAAGGTTGTTAAATAGGGTTCAACCTAGAAAGCTAGTTTATTCTACAGTAGTGGTTTATTCCTACGGAACCATTAAACTTACCCCTAACTACTTTCCCACATCACTTTTTAGTGTTTTATAGTAGGATGATAACTTCGGTTTGTCCCATTCCTTATTAGTAGGAGTTAAAATTTTTAATCTATTTAGTTCCTTACAAATCTCGTTTAATGATAATTCTTCACCTAATTTTAATTCTAATATTTTTCTGTTTAATTTTTCCCTATCAGAATCATCCATTCTCTTTCTTTGTTTTGATGTTGGAACGATGAGGTTCATAGTCGTTTGACCTTCTGAAACGATGTAATCTTTTCTTCCATCACTTTTCTTTCCAATGAATTTCATTTTATCTCCAATGATTGGATATTTGAATTCAATATCAATTTTGTGGGACTGAATTTTTGGTTCATATTCTACATCGATTCTCTTAATGTACTCCTTCAGAAATGTTTTTTTCTTCTTCAATGGATATGAGTTAACCTTATCTAATTCATTGAACATACTATCCAACCAGTCAATCCATTTTGATGAGTTTGAATATATTTCTAATTCTTCTTCCAAACGACCAATTTCTGAGTATACTTCACTTATCATTTTATTGAATTTACCAACCAATTTTTCTCCTTTTGATTTACTCATTTGATTGGTTCTTATATCGAATTCAACCTCAACGAGTTCAGTTTCAAGAGTATCTAAATACTTCCTTCTTTGGTTGATATATTTTCTCTTTTTATCTGTATTTTTTTTGATGTTTTTTTCTTCATCAAACTTAGGAGAGAGTTTCTTTGATTTGAATTCCTCTCTGATACTCTTACTCTCTTTTAAAGTCGTTAAAATGTGGTTTAAAATCTTTGTATCAGTCTCATCTACTCTAGGACTTTTCTTCTTTAAAGTACAACTCTCATATTTCTCTCCCCACCTCGATGGACTTTTCCATTTATACTCACTGGTACGACAAGAATAATATCTGTTAGTAGTAGTGTTTCTTCTCCTCGTTAGAAGTCTTGAATCACATGATTTACAATGGATAAATCCATCAAATAATGAATCCAAAACTTTCTTATTATTCCTATTCACTATTTGTTCAGTCATTAGTTTCTGAACCTTATTCCACAACTCATCATCCACCAATCGTGGAACCTTAATTTGAATGGTATCTACTACAATCATTTCATCACCAACCTTCTCTTTCCATTCCCAATCTTGGTATCCTTTGTAAAGTGTATTCCTCAACATTTTCTGAATGGTTCCAATGTTCCAACCCATCTTACTTCTACGAGGTTCAAAATCGGTTTTTACATCTAAATGATATTTGATAGTCATAGTTGATTTACCTTCCGAATACATTTGAAAAATCCTCTTTACTTCTTTAGATTCTTCTTCGTGAGGAACCAACATTTTCTTTTCTACTTTATATCCGAAAGGAATGGTTGAACCTACATAGGTTTGACCATTTTTTAGGGAATTTCTTTTTCCTAACACACTTCTCATTCTCCGTAATTCGTTATCATACTGAGATATGAGTGATAGAACTCCGATTGTTAATTTGTCAACAGAATTTTTTAGGTCATATTCCTTATTAGATTCCCCAATATAGAATCCAACTTTATATTTTAGAAATACCTTTAGAACCGAATACCAAGACTCTGAGTATCTACCGATTCTATCAGTATTTAAAACCCAAACTTTTTTGATTCTCTTTTTAGTGATTTCCTCAATTAGTTCAACCAAAATTGGTCTCTCATTGATTAAAACATCATAAGAACTCTGAACTCCTTCATTAAATATAACGGGTTCAAATCCTAATGATTCTACAACCTTTCTTCCAATTTTTTCTTGTACTTCGAGTGATTTTCCATCTGTTTCTTGAGGTTTAGATGAAACTCTTAATAATAATCCAGTTTTTTCTTTCATAAGGGTAAGAATAGTGGTACCTGATTATTACAAAAATAGTAAAATCAGATGTATCACAATACCACTTTCTTAGATGATCCGTAACTTGCTGATTATTAGCATATTAGAGTTTTACGATATTTTTTGGTATCCCCATTTGGTAGTTAGGAGTGTTTTATGGTCGTTTAGAACACCTGTTTCCTCTAATACATCCATTAATTCCATACAATTGGATGAACTATCTTGGTATTCTTTCATCATTAATTCCAACATCTCAGAATCATAATCCTTCTTCTTTAACTTTCTTTTATATGTGTATGTGTAAACTCCTTTTGGGATATTTTCCAAGAATACATTGTATAAAGTATGAGGGTCTATTTTCTTAAATGATTTCATTGTATTAATGGTGGTACTGAGTTTTGGTAGTGATGATATTATCTCTATCTCATTACACATTTTTAGTTTCTCCATTATCAACCAATTCCACTTCACTAACTTATTTTTTTCATCCTCTGAGAGAGTATCAACCCAGTTAGGAGTTTGGGTTTCAGTAATCATTTTAATCACCTTAGATACTGATAATTTACTCTCATTATTTAGTTTAATTACTTTGTAAATGGTGTTGAAACTACAATCCCTCATCTTTGAAATCTCTCTTATTCCATATCCATTATCTAAATCCTTTAGGATACTGATTGATTTTGGTTTTTGTAGAAATTTCTTTGTAGAATCCTTAGTTCCTATCTTTCTTCCACTATATCTCTCTGGATGTAGTTTTTTAGTTCTTTCAATCCCTTCAGTTCTTCTCATGTCAATCATATCTTTTTCAAATTTTGACATTATTGATAGGAGAGATACCATCATTTCTGAAAAACTATCCTTAGTTCCATCCTCGTTGAAGTTTTGAAGATTTGGATTTCTACAGACTACTCTAATGTTGAGGTCTGTTAGTTCCTTATAGGTGGATAATACATCAATTGTATTACGTCCTAATCTATCAATTGAATGGATGTGTAGTTCTTTGAGTTTTCCTTCATCTATGAGTTCTTTAATCTGTTTCCCTCTTGGTCTATCCCATATTGGAATAGTACCACTACACTTATCAGAAAGAACATAATCGAATCCTTTCTCAGTATTCTTTAATTGTCTTAAATCTGATTGTTCTGTCGTTGAAATTCTTGAGTAAAATACTTTCATAATGTTATTATTTTAGGTTGTCCTTATTAAAATCCTAAATTAGTAACTTTCCCTGAGAAATCCAAGGAATTTGAGGGTTGTTTTTGTTACTCCTTAGAGTATACTCTATTATAGTAACTTTTATTAGTGAATCCATTCTCTTACTTCATCGAATCCAACTTTATTAACCCATTTACAGACTAATTCTAAGTTTAGAGATTTCTTTCCAATTCCTTTCCATCCCAATTTATGGATATGATACCTTCCATAAGAAGTTAATATAGGTCTGAGATATTCTTCAACTAATGTTTCTCTGTCATCTTCAGATGTATCCTCACCAAATAATTCTGAAATCTGTCTTTTCACATTTATTTCATTTCCCAAATAAATTGATACTCTATTTGATGTTGTGTTTAAATGTGAATAGAGATACACATAAGGTTTATCACCCTTCTTCCTTGATGTTCTTTTTCGATATTCAATTGAACAACTGAATCTAAAATCTCTATCTAAATAAGAAATGGGGTCATAATACATTTTGAGTTTATCATACCAACTCTTTTGTTTTTCCTTTTCCTTTTTAATGAGTTTGTTAAGTTCATCAATTTCAGAAAGGATTTTATCAATTTTCAGATTGGATTCTCCAATATTTCTTTGTCTCCTTCGATACTCTCTGTAATACTTTCTCTTCTCTCTATCCAAAGAATTGAATATAGTTTTTGGTAGAAAATCCATGAACCAACGAGTTTCTTCCCCAATATATCTAAGGGTTTCTTTTTTTGTTTTTGTTGTAGTCATACTGCAAATATAGCAAAATTACCACACTACAACTTTCACGATATTAGTATAGTAAATGAGAGATAACAAAAACCAATAAAAAATAAAAAATATGAAAGAAATCGATATTAATAATTTTACAAAACCTCAAAGAGTATTAAGTGAATTTGTTTATGAATTCTGTATGGAACATAACATTCCAGTTACACAAGTTAATACTGGAATTGATTCTCTAAGTGGGACATATACTTTGAGAGGAAAGATAAAATCCTACGATACCAAAGAACAATTATCAATTTTAATTAGAACTAAGAAATGGACTTTAGTTTTTACTGAAGGTTCTGAGAAAGAAATAGAGTTATTCAAAATTGAAATTAAAGACCCGTACAGAAGAACAGGTGTCGGAACTGAATTAATGAACAACATTTTAGATGTCTCAGATGAATTAAATATTGGGGTTAAACTAATCCCTTATTCATTCAAGACTGAAGATAGTGAGTATATGAAAAATTTAGAGATTCCAAAGGAAGGTATAAATGAAGATAATATGAATGAATTTGATTTTCCAAGAATGATGAAAGAGTTGAAAAATAATAATAAGAGAAGGTTACAAGACACATACTTTCTGAAGGATTGGTATAGAAGTTTTGGTTTCAAATCGGTTAATCCAACAATGAGTCCATTTCTAAAATATCAACCACAAGTAGAAGAACTAAAAATGGTAGGTTAAGATTCCACCTCATATAACGGAATTAAATTAAATCAATAATAATGGGAAATAAAACAAAAATTAAAACTCAAAGAAGACTACACCCAAAGGGGTTCAAAAAAAACGATAAAGAATCGAGATTCAATAGGATAAAAACCAAAAATGAAGAATGGACTAATAAATCAGAATTCGATAGGATTACATTCCTTAGAAATGAGTTTGATAACTCACCATCACTAAAAAAATGTCACAAGTTTATTCAAGTACTTTCAAAAAAGTTTGATGTAAAATTTAATCTGAATAATCATGGATTAATATATCGAAGATGTGATGGGAAATCAGAGAAGGAGACTTGTGAAATGGGAATAGTTTATTCATTCCAAAATGAAAATGGATGTATAATGTTTAGACCACATACCACTACTTCTATTGAACTTTTTGATTTTCAAATTAATGAATCAATAAGAAGACAAGGTGTTGGAACAGACCTCCTAAATGACATATTAGATGTGGTTGATTCTACAGATTTTAAATTGATTGTAAATCCATCTGTATCATCTGATAAACTCGATAAAAAACAGAGAATAAAGTACCACTTCATGTTGAAAGAGTGGTTTAAAAGTTTCGGATTTAAGAATCAAAGATTCAGTTCATCTACACTTGTGTATGAACCTAAGAAAGAATCATTAAAAATGACTGGATAATGTTGTAGTCAAGTGTTTTAATTAAAGAAATTAACACACTACAACTTTCACGATATTAGTATAGTAAATAAGGGGTTAATGTTCTCTCACCCTTTTTAAGAGAGACTAATTAAAATTCAAAAATTATGAATTATCAAAACAACACTGAGATATTCTCAGTAATCAATCAGTTAGACTCAACGAGTAATGAAATTAACAGACTCGAAAAAGAGTACCAAACCACTAGAGAAAACTTAATTACGTTTTCAAGACAGGTGTTATTTCCTAATCATTACAACGTCAATCCTCTCTTTTTAAAGGGTATTAGTGATGATGAGAAAAATGAGTTAAGAAAGTTTTTATTTCCTAACCATTACAATAAAAAGAGTAGTAGAACTTACTACATGTATGGAAGTAACTAATCTGATATATGATTGGTCACATTTATTAACCTTTAAAATATAATATATGGAAAGAATAGGTTGGATTCATCCCTAAATTGAATCACATTACTTTCAATTTTTATTATTAAGAAACCCTCATCGAGAAATTGGTGAGGGTTTTTTCATACCAGAAAAAATTGGGTTCGATATTAAAACGGAGTAGATAGAGTTGTCTGAAAAAAGTTTGGTTTGGATTACAATAAAATAACCCCACCCCCCTCTTAATTTGAATGAAATTAAGAGTAACTATTTAGGTTATCAAAAATATCTTCTGTTTTCACTTGCATTTCTTTTAATTCTTTGGCAACTTTGATGAATGAAAGTACTTGTTTCTAAACTATCTCATCACCCCAAAAACTCAGAGATTTATGATTTGAGTAATATCAATGATTTAGTATTATCAATTGATGAGGTTGGATTGTTACAACCAATAATAATCAATAGAAATAATCAGATTCTAAGTGGTCACAGAAGGTTTGAAGCAATTAAGATTTTAGAGTGGGATAAGGTTGAGGTTGAGGTGAAAGATATTAGTGAAGATGAAACTGAATTATATTTAGTTCACTTCAATAAACAGAGAGTAAAATCTACTAAAGAAATATTATCAGAATATGATATTTTAGAAAATCATTTTGAAAATAGACAAGGGATGAGAACGGATTTAACTTCTGTTCCGCAGAACAAAGGTTATAGTAAAAGAGATGAAATATCATCTCAGATTGGAGTTTCTTCTTCATCCTTAGGTAAACTACTTTTTATTCGTAAAAACAACCCTAATCATATTGAAATGATTGATAAGGGTGTGTTAACTATAAGACAATCATATACTCAAACACAAAGAGAAGTAAATGAAAATAAGAGTAGAGAAAAAAGAAATAGAGTAGGAGTTGAAATTCACAAATGGAGATTTTATCAGAAATCTTCAAATGATATGAATGAACTGAAAGATGGAGAAGTACAAACTGTTTTCACATCTCCACCATATTGGAATAAACGTTTATATTCTGATGAAGGTGGGTTAGGTAATGAAAAAACATCTGAAGAATTTGTAGTTAATCTTTCTAATCATTTCAAAGATTGCAAGAGAGTTCTAAGTGATAAGGGTTCTTTCTTTTTAAATTTAGGTGATACATTTCTAAATGGTGATTTACAGAACGTACCTCATAGAGTCATTGATAGATTAAAATCTGATGGGTGGATTCTCAGAAATACAATTATTTGGAGTAAAACAAATCCTAAACCCTCATCATCAAAATCAAACCTTACTCCATCATATGAATTCATTTTTCATTTAGTAAAATCAAAAGATTATTTATACAACCGAACACCAACCAAACTAAAGTCAGATTCTAAAATATCACTACCACCTCGTCATAGGAAATCTGATGGAACTTATTCATCAACAATATCTCCATACTTACCAAAATCAGAGGGAAAGAATATGGGTGATTTTTGGAATGAAGAAATAGTTAGAACTGCGGTTGCGAATCAGAATTTAGATATTGATGGAGAACACATCGCACCATTCCCAAAACAGATTATTACACTACCAATTCTTCAAACTTCTGAAATAGGGGATTTGGTATTAGACCCATTCTGTGGAAGTGGTAATGTTGGAAGGGTATGTGATGTATTAGAACGAAACTTTGTTGGTTACGATTTGAATAACTATATAAGTTGAAAAAATTACTTTAATTATTCATAACGTTCCGTGTATAGTGACGTAGCATCCCGCAGGATGCTATGCACTATACACATTGTTAGGCACAAATCTATTAAAGATTTAGCGAATTACACCAATTTCTTATTGCTTGCCTATCAGCATCGCTTATCGAACTGTGATCAAAATCAGTGGCATTTTGAAAGGGTGGAGGCATTGTTAATTCATCCAAAGGGTAATTTTCAAAATGTTGAGTGCATTGAGGTCGATGACAAGAGGTGCAGGAATTTTGAATATTTGTTGTATATGGTTGGTGGAATTCTTGCCCAATTACTGAATAAGGATTATTACCTGTAAATGGAACTAGTAATTCAGAGGTGTCAGCAGGATTTCTAAGTTGATCGATAGCTGGTGTATGCAAAAATGGGCTTGCCATATGACAATTAATGCATTTATCAGCCGCTACAACACTTGGCTTCATCCAAGCATCATTATAACCACTCTCACCAGGTTTGGGAGAATTATCCGGGTCACCATTGTCAACGATTGAAAAAAAGCAAGTTTTACCTGTGGATAGTTTATGCCCAATTACGCCTAAACCACCATCACGGCAAAATGTTATAAATACAACATCTGGATTTTCAGAACCATCCGCATTAATACCTTGGTACCGACCAACTTTATTGCCTGTTTGACAAGCCA
>Ga0233444_10002046_pt1 | contig 21738 bp, 11 predicted proteins | sample SI_124_October20_6_FD_182792 | JGI IMG/M metagenome (GOLD analysis project Ga0233444, IMG submission 182792) | Seawater microbial communities from Saanich Inlet, British Columbia, Canada - SI_124_October2016_10_MG | ecosystem: Environmental > Aquatic > Marine > Inlet | place: Canada: British... | reverse complement strand
CGATTAAATTAATGTAGTAGTTACCCTTGTTGAACTGACAGGGGTAATTATTACTCTTATTAAAAATTTTATTATATTATATTATGGCAGCAAATGCAACCAAGACTACAGCTAAAAAGCCTGTAGCAAAAAAAGAAATAGTACAAGAGCAAGAAGTAATGACTGCTCCAAAGAAACAAGAACCAGCTAAACCAAGCTGGGAAATAAAGGATAGAATGTATATAGTTATAGGTCAAGCACCTTTAACATTAACAATTTCATCCAAACATACATCAAGACACCCTTTATTATATTTTGATAAAGACAAGGGTCTTCAAAGAGAACTTAGATACGCAACAAATCAAAATTCTCCTTTTATAGATGAGCAAAACGGTCAAGCAACATTAGGGCATATAATGTTTAAAGACGGCGCTCTATATGTTAAAAAAGAACAACAAAACCTACAAAAATTACTATCTTTATATCATCCACTATTAGGTAATAAATACTACGAGCATAATCCAGTAGCTATAGCCGAAGATGAATTAGAAGATTTAGAAGTTCAAATAGATGCAATGATGGCTGCAAGAACTATGGACGTTGATGACGCTGAAGCAATACTTCGTGTTGAACTAGGGTCTAAGGTTTCGAGCATGACAACTAAAGAACTAAAAAGAGATCTATTATTATTTGCTAAAAGACAACCAGATTTGTTTATGGAGTTAGCAAATGACGACAATGTACAATTAAGAAACATAGCTATAAAAGCTTCTGAAATGGGTATTATTAAATTGTCGCAAGATCAAAGAACATTTACTTGGGGATCAAACGGTAGAAAATTAATGACAGTACCTTTTGACGAAAACCCATACTCTGCAATGGCAGCTTACTTTAAAACCGATGAAGGTGTAGAAGTTTATAGATCAGTAGAGAAAAACTTAGAATAACGTGTAATAATAAAAAGTATAAGAGGTTATAATAGCATAGCCTCTTATATTAAACAAGCAAATTTAAAAATAAAAGAAAATGGCTATAGACATAAACAAGGTTTATAAAGCTGTTCTAGTTGTGCTGGAACAAGAAAAAAGAGGAGTGTTGACGCCTAACGAGTTCAACAAAATTGCCACTCAAGCGCAACAAGAAATTTTTACTCAGTACTTTGATGATTTAAATCAATTGCTTGGAATGCCTCAAACCTCATTAGCTTACGCTGATAGGATGGCTTTGTTAGATGAAAAAATATCTATATTTAAAACAAATGAAACATTGACGTTGAGCGGTTCTTCAAAAGTAATACCTACTTCAGCTGTTCAAGAATTAGGTTCTGTTATATATAGCAATAGAGAAGCTCAAAGAATACAGCAGTATGAGATATATACAACTAATCAATCTCCATTAACTGCGCCTACAGCTCATTATCCTGTTTATACTTATGAAGGAGGAGAAATAACTTTGTTCCCAACGCTTACTGGTGATGTTATTTTAAATTACTTAAGTTTTCCAAAAGACCCTAAATGGGGATTCAATATAGACCCTGAATTAGGCAACTATATTTACAATTCATTAGACTCACAAGATTTTGAAATACACAAATCAGATCAACCATTGTTGATAGATAAAATATTAGGTTACGCAGGGGTAATGACAAAAGATCAATTTGTTATGTCTTTAGCTAACGGTAAAGAACAACAAATAAACGCTAACGATCAAAAATAATAGAAATGGCAAATACAACTCTTACAAATGCTTTTATATCATTAAATGATATAATAAACAACTTTATAATCTCTTACACTGGGCCAGGTAAACTTATACCAGATTCAAAGCGTACAGAGGTAGTATTCCACGCGAGACGATGTTTACAAGAATTTGCATATGAAACTTTAAAAAGTCAGTTTTTAGTAGACTTAACAGTTGTACCAGCTGCTTACACCCTACCTACTGATTTTGTAAGTATAATTTCAATAACTGTAGATGGAACGATATTTACACAAGTAGAAAGCGCTCCTGGTGATGAAGAATTTGCTATAAATTATACCACTAAGGTTATTACTTTTAACGCTAGCAATGTAGGTGACCCTGATTTTGTATTAAAGTATTTATCTAACGCGCTTACTACATCTGAAAACGCCGCTATCCCAAAACTAGCAGAAGAAGCTTTATATGCTTGTATGGTTTACGCTATATTAGCAAATAGAGAAAAAACAGATCCAAACTTACTACAAAGATTATTAATAGAAAAAATAAACAAATTAGAAAGATCAAAATCTAGATTAATTTTTACTAACTTTTCTGAATAAAACCACATCGCTATGGCAATAAATGTAAATAACGTGTATAGAACTGTTCTTTTAATACTTAATCAAGAGCAGCGCGGGTACATAACGCCTGATGAATTCAACAAGACAGCTACTCAAGTTCAGTTGGATATATTTGAAAGATACTTTGAAGATCTTAATCAACAGTTGCGTGTAACTCAAACAGACTTTGATTACAGCAACAGACAAGTTGATATAGACGATAAAATATCAAATTTTAAATGTATAGGTACTTGTGCTCATAGTGTTGATAGATTTTCTTTACCCACTGTAGATACTTTAACGGGTAGCACTATAGTCTACAACGATGCTCCTACCGCTAGCCAGTTTGCTTTTTATAGATTAGGTACTGTTACCTATAATGATATAGAAATTCAAAGACTTCAAAGAGTTGAGTTTTATAATATAGATAAATCAGATTTAACAGCTCCTAGTACAAACTTTCCGGTATATCTTTATGAAAGCGGCAAGCTGAATATAAAACCTACTTCAATAACCTCTGACGTAAAAACAACTTTTCTTAGAAAGCCTAAAAACGTTGTTTGGAATTTCAACTCTACAACTGGTAATTATATTTATGACTCCTCAACTTCTGTAGATTTTGAATTAAATTCATCTGAACAAACTAACGTTATAACTAGAATACTTCTATATGCTGGGATCGTAGTAAAAGATCCAACCATAATACAGGTAGCTGCTCAACAAATTCAACAAGAAGAACAAAACGCAAAATCTTAATACATGGGTTTAATCACAGAAAATAATCAGCAATATTACGCAGGGGTACAAAAATTTTTATCTGCAGCTGGTGCCGGACAAGCCTTCACAACTACATTTGATACTGAACTAGTATTAGGTAGTTATGATCCTCTTCAGCAAAACTACGCTTTAAATAATTTTAAGTTATACACCGCAAACGCCGGTGTTTTAACATATACAGAATACATTTTAGGTTATACCGTATCAGGTAATACAATAACATTTACAGGTAATTTAGCAGCTAATACAAGTATTGTTGTTCAATTAAAAACATTAAGCGGCGGTGAATACGGTAAAAGAGAGGCTTACGGTAACACTGTTGAAGAAAACTACGGATCTTATTCTTACATAAAACTTGACGATATTATAAACAATTTTTTGGTTGCTTATGTAGGGGATGGTAAATTAATAACAAGCTGTAAAAGAACGGATCTTGTGTTCCATGCTAAGCGAGGATTACAAGAATTTAGCTATGATACGCTAAAAAGTATTAAGTCTCAAGAATTAAATATACCTCCTGAGTTGAGTGTTGTTATACCGCAAGACTATGTAAACTATACTAAAATATCTTGGATAGATCAATTGGGTGTTAAAAGACCTATATATCCTGCAAATAATTTAACTACAAACCCGTTAGAAAATCCTGTACAAGATTCAAAAGGTGTGCCAACGCAGGATAACTTTGGAAATAATATAGAAGGAACATCGATAACAGAAGAACGTTGGAGAACAGCTAATGATTCTTTAATAAATCAAGATGTAACAGACACGCTTTATAACCAAGGTTATGATAGCTGGGGGTGGGATGAACAAATATTAGGTCAAAATTACGGATTAGATCCTCAGTATGCTCAAGTGAACGGATGGTTTACTATAAACCACAGAGAAGGTAAAATATCTTTTTCTAGTAATTTAGCTGGAGCGCTTATAGTTTTAGAATATATTTCTGATGGTTTAGCTTCTGATATGGAAACTAAAGTTCCTAAGCTTGCAGAAGAGGCTCTATATGCTCATATGAGTCACGCTGTAATAGCTTCTAGAATAAACCAACCTGAATATATAGTTAGAAGATTAAAGCAGGAGAGAAGCGCTAAATTACGAAACGCTAAAATAAGATTATCAAATATAAAACTTGACGAAATAGTTCAAGTAATGAGAGGTAAATCTAAATGGTTAAAACATTAAATTAAATGGCTGAAATTAAAAACTCGTTTTTAAAGGGCAAGATGAATCAAGATCTTGACTCTAGAATATTACCTAAAGGTGAATATAGGGAGGCCAATAATTTATCTTTAAGTAGATCAGAAGGGTCTGACGTAGGTGCTTTAGAATCAATATTAGGTAATTCTGAGGTTGTTGACGGTAGTGGTAACGGTAATAAAATAATAGGTCATTTTGTAGATGACTCTAGCGGTGACGTTTATTATTTTAGAACAAATTACAATGATTCAGGTATAGCCCCTAGTAATACTCTACACCAAATATGTGTTTATAATGCGGTTACCAACACTAATACAGTGCTGGTTGAGGGTGCGTGGCTTAATTTTTCTACACTTAATCAAATAATAGGTATAAACCTAGTAGAGGGGCTTTTGTTTTTTTCAGACAATAGAAACCAACCAAGAAAAATAAATATAAATAACGCTTTAAATAGCTTATATTATTACACCAATGAAGATCAAATATCTGTAGCGAAATTTGCTCCAACGTTTGCACCTGAATATATTAATTTAAGAGCTAATTTAACCAACAATTACACTCCAGAATTAACTAACCTACCTTCAACAATGACAGACGCAGCCGATCTGGAAACAGTACCTGCTGGAATTTACGAAGTAAGTGATGCTAATTTAAGTGTAAAAAAATATACAAACGGAGACCCTATAACCGAAGCTCAAACACTAGCTGCCTGGAATACTGCAACTACAGCAGGAGAAGGTTGTTTTGCTTATTACGATAATTATAGAGGTAATGAAGTTACATACGGAATTTTATATAATAAATACGCTGTAATAGATCCTAGAGGGTTAGCTCCTGTTGGATTTTCTGTGCCAAGCGATGCTGATTGGGCTCAAATCATAAGTACATCGGGTACAAATGCTGATTCATATAAAAGCACTAGTCTATGGAATTCTCCTACAGGTACAAACGCAAATGGGTTAAATATAAAACCAGCAGGTGTTAGAGAAGCTGGAGCAACTGATTTTTCAGAGCTTACAACAGAAACTAGGTTTTGGACTAGTAGTGCTATAGCTTCAGGAGCCGCTTCTTATGTTGCTTTTGATGATACAAATGTAATACCGCCAACAACTACAGCTAATGTAAACCAGGGATATTCAGTTAGAGTAATAAAAGATAATAATTATAATGGATGGAATGGCGATCCTGAGTTAATAAAAGATAAATTTGTAAAATTTAGTTACAGGTTTAAATTTGATGATAATGAATATTCTGTTATCGCGCCATTTAGCCAAGATGTGTTTATACCAGAACAACAAGGTGAGTTCATAAATGATGATGAAACTAAGGCTTTTGTTTCTACTGTTGTAGAGTTTATGCAAAACTCTATAAACAATGCGGTGCTAAATATAAAATTACCTTGTATAGATATAATAAATGAATACAAGATAAAGGGTATAGAAATAATATTTACAGAATCAGACAAGCAAGCATACCAAGTACTAGAAAAAATAAAAGTTAATTCAGATTTTATAGCTAGCTTAAACTATACTAATATATATCAATATAGTTACCAGTCAACAAAGCCTATAAACACACTACCTGCTTTTGAAACAACAAGAGTCTATGACAAAGTTCCTGTTAGGGCTTTAGCTCAAGAATCTGTAGGTAATAGAATATTATATTCTAATTATGCAGAAAGCCATGATGCTCCTGCTGGATTAGATTACTATGTAAGTGTTGAAGACAAAAGCAATCAACAATTTATAGAGTACCCTCAGCATTCACTTAAGCAGAATAGAAACTACCAAGTTGGTGTTGTTTTAGCTGACAAATATGGTAGGCAAACAGACGTAATACTTTCCAATTATGACGGTCTTTTAGATGTAAACGGAGATCCTCAACCTGGATCTAATGTATACTCTGACTATAATACTCTTCAGTTTACAGGAAATGTAGCTAGCTGGCCAGGAGATACGCTAGCTGTTAATTTTAACCATCCAATAAGTATAAATAACTACGCAGAGTCTAATTACTACTCCGTAGATTTTGACGCAACTACAGGTGCTTTAAATCCTTTCTTTGAAAGTGATAGCTACCAATATTTCACATCAACAAGCGCTACTAATTTTTTATCAGTTCTTAGTTATGCTGATTCTCAAGTTGCCGCTAATACACTTAATGTTTTTGTAAACGAAGGTAATGGATGGATATTAAAAGAAATAACAACAGACTATACAGTTGTAGATACTTCTGGCACCCACGGTAAGGTTGAAATAAATTTTACCGCAACTATACCTTCTGGTTTTAATGTAAAAATAGAAATATTATTTTCTTCAGAAAAACTATATAAATATAGAACAGGTGGTGGAAATACATTAGGGCAAAGACCATTATTTCCTAACTTTCCAACAACATATCAAAATTATTTTGCTCCTGGTAAAAAATTATCTGGCCAATATATTGATTATACTGAAATAATTAGTGTTACACCACCTTCAGAAGGAATTATTACATATGTATCTTTAACTACAAAAGAAGAAATAGCTGTAAGATACTTGTTTTCAAATACATCGCAAACTAGACCAGAGCCAACAATTACACCAGGTACAACAAAAACATTTGCAACTTACAAAATAAATGTAAGTGGGTTTTATACCTATAGATTAGGCGTAAAGCAACAACAACAAGATTACTATAATGTTTATTTACCTGGAATAGTAAATGGATATCCTTTAGATGGCTCTACATTAGAACAAGGAGAAACTGGGTTTATAACATTGGTTTCTGATAATATAAATAAAGTTCCTAGAAACTTGCAAGAAGTAGGTCCTTTACAGAACCAGTTCACATCAGATGAAACAATGTTTCCTCGAGTAGTCAACATGTCCCCTGTTGGAACCTCCCCTTATATAACAAGAACCAAACAATTTGACCCTTCTAACTCACCTGATTCTGTTGATTTGGTTGGTACAGTGGAAGATGTTTTTCCAGAGCTAACTATAACCTCAAACCCAGGTGATGTTAATCCGTTTGCCATATATGATTTTGATACCAAACCTTATATAGCTAAATTATCAACTCAAAAACCTATAGGAATTGTAGAGGGTGATTTTGATGCTCCAGTAGGAGATTATCCATACCCTGAATATATGAATTTAGCTGTTTATGAAACATCGCCATCTGTATCTCAACTTGAATTGTTTTATGAAACATCTTCAGCTCAGTTAATATCTGACTTAAATATAGAAATACAAAATGAAGGTGATGAAATAAACGGATCTACATTTGACAGCGTAGCTGTAGCTTTTAGCGAAAATGACGCGGTAGGAACTATACTTACTGGAGACTTTTTCCCTACAATTGGAGCGCAAATAGTAACGGATGCTACATGTAGTATTTTAAGCGTTTATTCAGAAGATCCTAGTACTCAATCAATAGATACAAACATAAACTATATTACTAGATTTGCTATAGAATCAGGAGCATCTACTGGTAGTGTACGTATAAAAACAGCAGCAGGAACAAATGATCCTACTGGTTTTTATGCTGGAGGTCCTACTGAAAACTTATACAATGTGCAGTATAGAGGTAGATTTCAAATAACACTTAGATGGTCTAGAAGCGGGGTTGATACTGAAGAAATAATAACTATTCAGTTATCAAACGATGATCCTGTAATATACGATATAGCTGAAGCTTCTGAAATATTTCCAGCTACCAATCCTCCGGGAGAACAAATAATAATGAAGCAATATCCTATTTTTATTTTTCAGCCAGTAGAGGCTATAAGATGCCCTAAAGGTATAAATGGTAGTGCTGCTGATGCATTTTCTCCTAACCCTTCGGCTGGTAATCGCACTGTTTTTGATACTACAAACTATGGATGGTCTGTAGAAGGAGCTAGATATATAAGTGCTGATGGAACTACGACTAATTATTATGGCTCATACCCTGGAGGCTCGGGATCTACAAACCCTATAACTGATATAGTTTATCAACTAACGTCTTCAGATCAAGGACATTTCTTTGAGCCTAGTGATGCTAATGTACCTTTAGCTTTAGGTTTTCAATTAAAAGGTAAAGCACTTGCTGTTTCTAATCCAGGGTCTTATGACTACTACTTAAAATTAACAGACAACCTAGGAGCATCAACCACTGCTACTACAGGGTATACTATAGGAGGAGCATCTTACTGGGGATGGATCGTAAATGCACCCTACTCAGCTTCAGCACCTGGAGATACATACAGAGGAAACTCAGATATAACATTAGATACTAGAGACCAAAGCGGATTACCTGTTTGGCAAGGGCAAATACAAAACTGGAGTTCTGATGATTTATGGATATGGGCACGGGTTTCAATTCCTACGGTTCAAATTGTGAATTCGAATTACCCAAATACAGTAACAGCATCGGCATTTGGGTCAGACGCTGTTCTAGGAACAAACTCAGCAGGTAATATCAGTTCTGGTTATGGCATTGCAAACACTACGGTTACTCATAGTAATAATTATGGCAACCCTGTTATATTTGGCTCTTGGGTTTTAGTTGCTAAATTAAAAGGATTTAATCCAACAGCTGCTCAAATAACTGCTGGTGTAGTTCCTGGTCAAGAAAGCCCGGTAGGTTCAAACGAATCCTATGACTGGCGAGAGTGCGCTATAGTAAATGCTACATTTGAAGTAACTTCTCCATCTAATAATCTTAGTGGAAATAGCTATGGATTAGTAAACTTAGGCTATATGACTAGTAATAACCCGCCTAATATTTTTTCAGATGTTTTACCTTATAACGCTGAAAATGTTAATCCTCCTTTTTATCCTCAAAATTCTCCTAATGACGAAAATTTAAAGTATAAGACTGTAGTTGGAGCTAACACTTTTATAGGGCCAACAATTCCTTAGGATATTTAAGAACATAGAGAAAAATTAAAAAAAACAAGTAATAATAAAAGTATGGCAGCCACCGTAAAAGTTAAATACTACAATACATACGTTTTAAAAAAAATAAACAGAGGCGCAGAAAGCATATCTTCATACAACTGGTATGTAGAGGAGTCTAGAATACGCGGAGGCTATAACAACGTTCAAACAGGTTTAGCTCCTAGAGCCTTTATAGTATCAGAGAAGAATAAGCAACAAGTTTTAAGTAACTCTATCATATACTCAGGTATAATAAACTCAAGAACAGGTATTAATCAAACAAATGTTTTTCCATCAGGTGAAGATATTACAAGATCATTAGATCCTTCTAAAGGTAGTGTTCAAAAACTACACGCAGAAGATAATAACTTAATTGTATTTCAAGAAAGAAAAGTAAATAGAGCTTTGATAGACAAAGACGCTATATACACTCAAGAAGGTATGCCTATACAAACTACCTCTAATGTAGTTATTGGACAAATACAACCATATGCCGGAGACTTTGGTATATCTAGAAATCCGGAAAGCTTTGCTGTTTATGGTTATCAAAAATACTTTACAGATGCTAACAAAGGAGCTGTACTTAGATTATCTATGGATGGTTTAACAGAGATTTCCAATTATGGTATGTATGATTTTTTTAGAGATCAACTATCTTCTATAAACGGAGGTCTTGCTGTTGGTGGGTATGATGTTTACAATAAATGCTATACATTATCTATACAACCAAACTCTGCTTCTAATGGTTATAAAACATTAAGCTTTGACGAACAAGTTAAAGGCTGGACAAGTTTTTACGACTATAAGCCGTTGCAAATGTTTAGTATACGTAATAACTTTTTTACTACCAATAACGGTAGCTTATATAAGCATTATCAAAATAACGTGCCTAGGAGCAATTTTTATGATCAACAGTACAATTCGTCTATAGAAACTATATTTAATGATAACCCTTCGCTTGTTAAATCATTCAAAACAATAAACTACGAGGGAAGTGGCAACTGGGAAATGGCAGCGTTTGATACAGATCAAGATTCAGCTTCTAGTATATCTAAATTTACTATGCCTACTACATTGCAAGAAATGCAAAATAGATTATTAAAACAAGAGTTTAAAGAGAAGGATGGTAAGTATTTTGCTAACATAATAAATGCTAGCTTACCAGAACAAGGCGAAGTCTTATATGGTCAATCAATATCTGGAGTCAAGGGTTTTTATGGAACTATTAAAATGACCGCAACAAACACAGCAAACACAGGGATAAATGAATTATTTGCAGTATCAACTAATTATTCAAACGCTTCCTATTAAGTATAAAAACAAATAACATGATAGAATTTTTAGAAATATTTTTCTTTGGACAAGGAGATGTTCAAATAGCGGACTTCGGTTTATCCGCAGGAGTTGCCATTGGCGGAGCCGTACTTAATGTTGTAGGTGGTCTTTTTGGAGCAGGTGCAGCAAAAAAAAGAGAGCGAGCGGCAAGAAGAGAAAAAGCAAAGCTTCAAAGAAAGTTAAATTATTTAGAAAATAATAGACAAGAAATAATTAATCCGGCTGAAGGAGTAACGAACCTAAGTGGGTTAGCACAAGATTTGAGTAGTCAGCTAACTAACAACATGGCTAATTTAAGTGTAGCCACTCAAGCGGCTGAAATGGAGATAGAGCAAGCTGATATATCACTTGCTAATACACTAGATACTATAAGAGCTACTGGAGCTAGTGCTGGTGGTGCAACTGCTTTAGCGCAAGCGGCTTTGGCTAGTAAAAAAGGTGTATCAGCTAGTATTGAAAAGCAAGAGGCTCAGAACGAAAGATTAAGAGCACAAGGTGAACAACAATTACAGCAACAAAGACTAGCTGAACAGCAAAGAGTTCAAGGAATACAAATTAGTGAAGGTGGTAGAGTGCAAGGAATGGAAATGCAGGGTAGACAATTTATGTTTGGGGCTCAAGAAAATAGAGAAGGTGCACAACTAGACAGGGTTTCTGCTCAGCTAGCAGGATCTGAAGCTAGAGAAATGCAAGCTAGTGCGGACAGGACAGGCGCGCTAACAGGTATGATAGGGGGAATAACTTCTATTGCTGGAGCAGGGCTTTCTTCTGGTGCTTTTAGTGGAGGTGGGGCCGCAACCGGTAATATAGGTGGTGGTGTTCCTCCTGGAGGATTTGCTTCTTTAGTTAACACAACTCCAACAACATTTGGATAAAAAATAAACGAATATAATATGAGTTATAGAAATCCACAACAAATCGTAGACACACAGTCAGGACAGCATATTCAAAATATGCTTAAGCAAGTTACAGGGGCGGCTACAGGAACTATAAAAACAATTCAGGCTAAATACAGACAGCGTGAAAAAGAAAATATAGCTGAGCAACAACAAATAATTAAAGGGGTTGCTAAGGTAGCTAACAGTGCTAACGCTGCTGATGTTTTCAACAGTGGTACCGATTGGGCACCTGCTATAAGAGAAGGAGTTGCTAGATATCAAGTATTATATACAAAATCAATTAAAGATCCTTTAAATTTTTCTACTCAAGACTCTCAAGAAATGTCATCATTAGCTGTGATGGCTACTCAAATAAAACAACAAGCAATTGAAGATCAAGCAACTTTTGAAGAATATAACGATGCCTTCGAAGCTGGAGTTGGTCAGTACGGTGGGTTAGACAAGTTTGCTGATCCTAAAATTTTTAAAAGAATTAATATAGCGGGTAGAGTTGGTACTACACCTGGTAAATCTGTAGGTTCATTTAATTGGGATCCTAAAACAGGTGGTTTAAGTACTAAAGTAACTTCATACAACGAAAAAGGAGAGGTTGTTGGTACTAATGCTAATAATACTTCAGAGCTCCCTACAATAGTAAACCCTACTAAAAATATGGAAGAAGTAGATAAAGCTATCAAGAAAAAAAATGAAGACTATTTTAAAAATCAAAAAATCGTAAGTGAATATAATAAAGAAACTGGTATAACGACTAAATCACAATACACTAATATGGATCAGTTAATTGCTGATGTTAGAGCTTTATCCGATGCTTACATAGAAGGATTAGGTGCTCAGGGAGCAATTAGATTAAGCAATAATAAAATGTTAGGCTATATGGAACAGGTTAAAGTTCCAGGAGGGGTTGACTTAGGAGCAGTAGGGAACATCATAGATCCAGAAAAAGCTACGTGGGACTTAGATAAAAATGGCAATGTAAGCGATCCTCAGCTTGAACAAATTAAAATAGCTTATGCTAAAAAGTTAATTGATGACAGGGGCTTAGGTAAAGATCCTAAAATACTTGATAAAGTAAGAGATAAAACAACTCCACCTAAAAAACTAACAGCGCCAGAAAAATTGTATAATGACCAAGTTGAATTAGCAAATACTTCTGTTAAAGATATGGATGAATTAATGAAAACTCCACTAATAGAAATAGGAAACAGAAAGTTTACCATGGATGAACAAGGAGCTTTTATACAAGTAATTAATAGACATCGCTCAAAAGCAGACGGTAAAGTGCAAACAATGGAAGACATTAAAGCTGACTTCATTAGGGAAGAAGGTAAGGATGCATGGGATGAGGAAAGCTATACCGCGGAATTAGGATATGTAAAAGAATCAGGAGGTAAAAAGATTATTGTACAACTGCCCGTTGGATCGTATGAACAAAAAACAGAAACGCTTGTAGATTTATTATATCCTAACCTAAAAACAACCAGAAGAAACAAGATGCTAAATATTATAAGAGGTAATGAAGGCGAAATCACGCTTAATAGATCTGAGCTTCCTTAATAATTTAATTAAATAAAAAATAACTATGTATATATACGACGGTTTTAAATACTCTGAAGAGGAAATAAAAAATGCTGCAAATAAAGCAGGTCTTTCTATAGAAGATTACACTAGTAAAAATGAAATTACTTTTGAAGACGAAGCGCAGGATTTTCCAACAAGCACTGTAGAGGATGCGGATGCAGTGCAGCAGCCAATGACAGCATCACAAGCAGGTTTTACGGAATTACCCTCGGTAGATACTCCTTCGGAATCACTAGATCCTGAACCTAAAAGCAAAAAATTAATTGAGCTAGAACAAAAATTAGAAAAAGCAAAGACTTTTAAAACAACAATGAAAGGTCAAATAATTGCAGACCTAAATGATGAAATTGAAATAGAAAAAAATTTAGCTACACCTGAGGGTAAACAAATAGCTAATGACTTTAATTCTTCTGTTGATGCTATCTTTAATACAAACATTCCTTACCAACTAGAGGAAGGGGTAGTTTTTAAAGATCCTATTGAAGGACAAAGCATGACGGAGTTAAATAAAAATCCTGAATGGAGAAATGCTTTAACAAATAAAATTACAGATAGTTACTATAGACTAAACCCTAGCAAGCCTGCTCCTGCAGAAAGTACTATAAACACTCTTGTAAACGCAAGAATAGACGCTGAACTACAAAAAGAAAAACAAGAAATAGATGCAGAAAGAAGCAATGTAATTCAAGACCTGCGTGATAATAAAAGATACACGGCTACAGTGGAGTTAGGTGTAAAAGACTACTCAGAAAGTCTTTCACCTCAACAAAAGAATATAGCTGATATGAATTCTCGCGCAAAAAAGCTAAGAGATATAAAAGATAACGGTACCGCTTTGGAAGCAGCTAAAGCTTCGGAGGAGCTAAATAAATTATCTAAAGAAGCTAATGATGCTTTAAAAGATTACAATAAAAACTTTCAGTACTGGGTTGATCCTATTACAGGAAACAACATGTCTTTGTCTCAAAAGGAAAAAGATATGCTTACTAATCAATCACAACCTAAAAGTTTAAAAAAAGAAATAGACGCTAAAACCGCTCAATACAAAAAATCAACTGCTGCTCAACTTGAAGAAGCATTTGTTTTAAATGTATTAGAAACACAAGACAATGCTAAAAGGAAAAATCGTATTGTAAAATTAAAATCATCATTTTTTCCATTAATAAATATTTTATCAGGTAAAGGATATAAACCTAATGAAGAAGGAATATATGAAGTAAAATTTCAAGATTTATTACCTCTTAGAAATATAACAGACATAGACAAAGAATTAAGTAAAGCAACTACTTTAGGGTCAAAAGAAGAAACGCTCGGGCAAGGAGGAATGAAAGATATGCTCGATGATTTATATAAAGATAATATAAGATTAAATATAAACAAAGAAGCTTTAACTACTACATTTATGCTTAACATAGATCCAGGTAGTATTAAATCAACCATAGGTAATAAGGTTGGAGATAAAATAGGTGAATTTGCAGGAGCATTAAGTACAGCTACGTTAGGAGAGGATTTAACTAAAAGTATAGGTACAACTCGAAGAATGGAATTAGATGCGATAGAGGAGCTTCAAACGGACTACGGTATAGACATGTCTAAATCCCAGCGAGAAAATTATAGAAGATCATTATCTACTCAAGTAGCAGAAGGCTTAGGTGGATTTGTTCCTGAGATTGTTAAGTTTGGGTTACTAAATGCTGTCACTGGAGGTACTTTATCCGCTACCAAGTTCGGAACTAAAATGGCTAAATGGCTTAAGCGAACTAAAAATTTTACACCCACTAGACAACAACAGACCCAAAGTTTTATTTACCATGCTCTTTTAGAAGAAGCTAAATTTAAAACAGTAACAGGCGGTGAATCGCAAACAGGTGGTGGTGTTGGTTTCTTTGCAGGTGGACAATTAGCAAATAAAATATTAAGCAAGTTTAAATTCAGTGGAGAATCTCAAGTTCTTGAACCTGTTTTTCAAAAAATAATTGCTCCAGGCGTTGGAGGTATGACGGGTAGCAATGTTGCTTTAATCACAGAGGAGGCTGTTAAGTCATTGTCAAATAATGTTGATTGGGAAAAGTTTATGCATGAAACTTATGGCAACGTTTATTATGATAAAACAACAGGAACTTTACTTTCCGAAGAAGAGGTTGAAAAAAGAAAGAAAAGCGGTGATGGAAATACAATGGAAGACCGTAGTAAAGGCTTTGAAAAAATAATTGTAGATCTTTCTATGTTTTTTGCTCCAGGCGTTACAAAATTAAAGCCAATAGATTTCATGAGCGTCGCTAAAAAAAGAGCAAACTTTTCAGATGCTGTTAGGTTATTAGATGAAACAAACACAGATGGTCAATTTAAATTAAAAGGCCAGGAAAGAACTCAAAAGGAAAACTATGCTTCAGAATTAAGAAATAGTTTACTAAGAGCTGATAATTCGTTTTATAACAAAGAGGTAAGCGAATTGACTAAAGAAATAAATAGAGCTAGATCTAAAATTAATGAAGGTAATATTTCAAATAGAGAAAAAAGAATTTTAGAAAAAGAAATCATTGTTGCTGAGTCAAAGATTGAAATGACCAAAGTTGGCATTAAAAAATCTTTTAATAATATAAAAAAATCAGGCGTTTTTCAATCTAAAGGTAAAACACCTGTATTAAAAATAATAAGAAACGAAAAAGAACCTAATGCTTTAGATGGTGATAAGGCTCGATATTTTCCTGAATCAAATGAATTCCAAGTTGATTTATCAAAATATAAGCCAGGTGTTTTTACTCAAGAAGTAGGACATGCTCTAATGGATTTAGCTTTTAAAAACAACGAAAGCGCTGCAAAGAAATTTAAAGAAAGCATTGAAACAACAGTAAATAAAGCTTTAGAAGGAGAGCGATTTGGTAACTTAAAAGATATGACTTTTCAAGAAATTATTAATGAAAAGTATTCAGATAAAAAACAAAGACCTGAAGAGTATGTAATGAATATTGCAGAATTTTTACAAAATCCTAAATTTAAAGATTTACTTTTAAGTAAAGGTTTATTAACTGGAATAAACAGAACAGTTAAAGAAACTGCGGGTAAATTTGGTATTGATTTATCTTCTAAAAAACCTTTAGAGCTTGGTGAAAAAAATATAAACAGAGCAAGCGATCTTCTAGAATTTTTATATGATCTTGGTAACATAGAAAAAGGTGGTAAAAATATTTCTAAACAATTTGAAAGATTTTCTAATGTAGAAATTGATGGTAAAAAATTAATAGATTTAGAAACGGGTATTGAAATTAAAACAGAAGCAGAAAGACTTAAAGATTTTTCTTCTAAAGAACTAGAAAGTGATAATAAAGATATATTCAGCAAGGTAAACAAAGCTTATAAAGAAGGTATTGAAAACAATCAAAACATAGAAACAACTGGTGTAATGATTGGGTTTGAGTATAGACCTATTGTCTTAAAAAAAATAAGAAGATATATAGATAAAAATAATTTACAAGTAGCCAGCGATGTACCTGAATTACTCGCGGACGCTGTAATTATGGATAAAAATGGTGTTCCTGGAATAGTAAAAAGTTACTCTGACGGTCAGAAAGTTATTAAATATATTAAAGAAAATAACCCAAGCAAACAAGAAATTCAAGATTTTGCTAAAGAAAACGGTATACGTGAAATAAGAAGCCAAGAAGGAGCATCTAGATTAGATAAACTTGAAGCAATGGCTAAAGGAACCAAATCAGAAGCTACTTTGACATCAATGATCACTGGTGATGTAGACAAACGTATATTAGGTATTATGCAGAAACCTGAATATGCACAAGAATTTGGAGCAGTTAGATTAGGTGGGTTAGAAGAAAATCAACAAGAAAAAATAGTTCAGGAGTCTACTACAGGAGAAGGTAGTACCGCTTTCTTAGATTTAGCTAAAAACGATAGAGTTTCAAGAAAAACCGCTATAGCAGTATCTAGGCTGCCCGAAGAAATTAATAAAAAAGCAACCGACATAGCTGAAAAAACATTATTACAAAAATTTCCTAAGCTAGGTGCTAGAACTTTAGGTAAAGTTAAGCTTAAGTCAGGTGAAGAAGTTACTTACGCATTATTTAGAAATAATGCCGATGTAAACATTGGAGGAGAAACTTTTAACATTAAAGCTAGAGGTTTTAAAGAAATAAACGATTACTTAACCAGTAAAGGTTTATCTGCTGAAGGCAAGCCTAGTAAGCTTAAAAACTTTAATCAGTTCCAACAAGAAGCTTTTAAGGTAAGTTTATTTAACGAAATAGAAAAAGTAGCAGGTAAACTTAAAGGAGGCGGTAAAGTACCAACACCTGAGTATAACATGTTCCTGGATAATACGTTTAAATTATACAAGAATTATATAAGCCAGTCTAGTATAAATAAAAGATTTAATATATTTTCAGAACCATTAATAGATTCTAAAACAGGTAAACAAGTAAGAGAATCTTCTGATCAAGGTAATCCTGTATTTAAGAAAAAAAATATAACACCTGCGGAATGGAAAAAATATTTTGGAGGAGATGGCACAGGTACTGAAAGACTAGATGGTAAAAGAAGATCTCTTATAGAGACTATATCTATGGAAATAGGTAAAGATGCTATAATGGAAAAATTAGAATCTGACACGTTTAAAAAAATTGTACAAGAAAGACAAACCGAATTAGGCAACGAAGTAGGTGAAAACTTTATATCAAAAATTTCTGTTGAACTAGACAGGTTGCCTTCAGGTGAAATGTCTAAATCTTATTCTTCCGTAGAGCTATTTCATAGGGCTAAAAAAATACCTGGATTAGCTATTAAAAATGAAAATGAGTTTAGAACCTTAATAAACCAGTATAATAGAGGTGAATTAGATAAAGATCTCATGAGGCTCATTAAAGAAAAGGCTACAGAATCTTTTATTAATACAACTAAAGCTAGAGAATTAATAGCTGAAAATATTAAAAAAGCTATTGGACAAGAAATTTTAAAATCTGAAACAGATATTAATATAAGGTATAATGAAAAAATAGGACACAATAATAAGCTACATAAAGAATTTAGAGATGAAGTTAAATCAACATTAGAGTTAATACCTAAGGAAATTTTAGAATTGCAAAAAACATTATCAGGCGAAAAAGGTTTTATTATTGCTGAAACATTAGGGTATGACGGCGGTATGGGAAAAACTGGAAAACAATTTATAAAAGATTTTAATAATATTTTAGGAACCAAAGCTGATAATTCTATATGGAAACCTGTTTTTGATTTAATAAAAAAGAATAAACAAAAGTTTTTTGCAGAAATTTCAGGAGGCTCTAATAAAACAAGTGTTGGACAAGCTAGAGCAATTGTTAAAAATAATGAATTATCTAACGCTGAAAAAATTAAGGAATTAGATAACGTATATGAAGGAGGATTAAAATATTCAAATGAATTAAATACTGCTTATCACAACGCTATTGTAAAAAGTTTAAATAAAAGTTTAAATACTAAGTATAAAGGTAACCCTTCTGAAAGAATAAAAGCTGTAGAAAGACTATCGCTTATGATAGCTCAAAATAGAAAATTTGGACCTAGGCTTGCGTCTCCATTTACTATATTTGAATTAAACACAAAAGGTGGTTTTTCTAATGAGCATTTAAAAGAGTCTGTAAAATATAAATCAGATTTAATAAATTTACTAAAAAAAGGATTGTTTGATATTGATAGTGAATTAAAAAAAATAAATACTGGATATGAAAGCGCTCTTGTAGACAATACTTCCAGAACTGCTGCTGACAAGGCTTTAGGTAGTGTGTTTTCTTCAGAAATGAAATCTTATTTAAAACTTATTGGGCCGGATGCTTTAGTATTTACTGCTCCGGAAATAGCTAATAAATTAAATAAGTTTTATCACGCTCCTTCTAAAAAGTTATTAGGTGATCACATAGTTGAAAAATTTATAAAAGAAGCTGCTTTACCTAATAAAACAAATTTAAATTTATTAAAAAATAGAGGAATCAACGTTAAAAATATTAAAACAAATATAGGTGCTTTAATTGAAATGGATAAGATTGATGTTAGTCAAGCAGCGTTTTCTTCAAAAGATTTAAATTCTAGCAGCCTTAGTAAAACCTTTAATAAAATAATAGAAGGCAAGACCGGTATAAAAGCTAGCGATGTGTATAGCAAAAGTAGAGGTATTAAATCAGGTAAAGGTAAAGGTAGACTAGATATAATACCACCGTCTGCTGAAGACTTTGTAGGATTACTTTATAAGACTTTAGGTAAAGGAAAAGAAGGTGATGCTCAAATGGCTTGGTATAAGAAAAATTTAATAGATCCTTTTGCTAGAGGCGACGAAGCTATTACTAATGAAAGAAACGCTTTGATGCGAGACTTTAAGCAGGTTAAAAAAGAAATTGTAGAAAGCATTGGTGGAACAGATTTTAAAGGGGTATCTCCTTTAACAAAAAAGCTAAAGGCTACTATAGGTGATCAAGTTTATACAGGTGAAGATGCTGTTAGAATGTATATATGGAAAAAGCAGGGTATGGAAATACCTAATATAGATAAAGCTGAAGTAGACGCAGCGGTAGCTGAAGTTGCTAAAGATCCTATGTTAGCGGATTTTGCAAACAAAATTAGAACAATAAATAGGGGTAGACCATATACAGCTCCAGAGAGTCAATGGGTTGGTGGTAACATTGCTACTGATTTTTTATCAGGTATAAACACAGAAGGTAGAGCTAAGTATCTAAAAGAATGGCAAGCTAATGTAGATGCGGTATTTTCTAAAGAAAATATGAATAAGCTAGAAGGAGCTTTTGGTACTAACTATAGAAAAGCTATGGAGAACATGCTGAAAAGAATGAAAACTGGTAAAAATAGAGATGTTACTAAAGATAAATTAAGTGGTAGAGTTACTGATTGGATTAATAATTCCACGGGAGCTATTATGTTCTTTAACCAAAGATCCGCAGTGCTTCAGTTAATGTCGGCTACTAATTTTGTTAACATGTCAGATAATAATATATTTAGTGCGGGTAAAGCATTTGCAAATCAACCTCAATACTGGAAAGACTTTAAAATGTTATTTAATTCGGAATACCTTAAAAACAGAAGAGGAGGTCTTGAATTTAACGTTACTGAATCTGAAATTGCAGATATAGCTAAGCAAGGCGGTGTTAGTGGCTTGATTTCTAAAATATTAAAAGTAGGATTTACCCCAACACAGATAGCAGATAGTTTTGCTATTGCTGCAGGTGGATCTACATTCTTTAGAAATAGATATAAAACCTATTTAAAAGAAACTAATGCAGAAGGCGAAAAAGTTTACACTGAAAAAGAAGCTAAAGAGAAAGCATTTTTAGATTTTAAAGAGACAGCTGAAGAGTCGCAGCAATCAAGCAGGCCAGATAAAATTAGTCAACAACAAGCAAGTGACTTAGGTAGACTTTTATTATCTTTTGCTAACACACCTAGTCAGTACGCTAGAATAATTAAAAAAGCTACACTGGATCTTAAAGATAATAGAGGAGATGCTAAAAGTAATATATCTAAAATAGCTTACTATTCTTTTTTAACAAACTTAGTCTTCAACGGTATGCAGAAAGCTTTATTTGCTGAAGCAATGGGAGATGACGACGAAGAACCACGTAATGCTGCCGAAAGGAAAGCAAAAGAAAAAAGACAATCTAAATATATAGATGTAGCTAACGGTATGATAAGTTCATACTTAAGAGGTACAGGCGTTAGAGGTAATGTCTTGAGTACACTTAAAGATATGGGTCTTGAAATATATAAACAGCAAGGTAAAACTGTTCAAGATTATGACAGGGTTGCAGATGCTGCATTAGGATTTTCACCACCTATAAGATATAAGTATATACAAATGAAAAGTGCTGGACGAAAGTTTACTTTCCCAGGCAGTAGAAAAGAAGTAAAAGAAAAACTTTTAGATATAGATAGTCCTGCTTTGATGGCAGGTGCTCAGTATACATCAGCACTTACGAACATTCCTCTTGATAGAGCTCTTAAAAAAATAAACAATATAGTATTAGCCAGTAACAGTGAGCTTGATGAAATCCAAAGGATAGGATTAATTTTAGGTTGGTCTACATATGATTTGAATATACCTAAAAAAGGTCGTGCTAAAGATAAATCATCAAAGTATAAAAAATCAAAGTATAAAACATCAAAATATAAATGAAATTAAAATATTTTACATACGAAGAGTTTGACTCACCTGATGTTCAAGGCAGTGGTCAGTTAATGAATGAGGAACTGCTTAACATGCTTGACATTGTTAGAAAAAAGTACGGTAAATCTATTGTTATTAATTCAGGTTACAGGACTGTAAAACATAATGCTAAAGTAGGTGGAACTTCTGAATCATCTCATACAAAAGGTTTAGCAGTTGATATTGCATGTAATAATTCTACTGACAGATTTAAATTAGAAGGTATATTAAGAGAAGTTGGATTTAAAAGAATTGGTATTGCTAAAACTTTTATTCACGCTGATATAGATAAAGATAAAGCACAAAACGTATTATGGACTTATTAAAAATAAAATTATGAAAAAAAAGAAAACTTGCTGGAAAGGTTATGAAATGAAAGGTCTAAAAAAGAAAGGTAAACGAATGGTACCAAATTGTGTACCTGTAGGAAGGAAAAATAAATAGGAGTAAAGATTATCAGGCGTACCATACCTGCAATTCCTATAAAAGAAAGGGGCCTCATTATGAGACCCCTTTTTTAATATGTATAGATTATTTAATTATTTATACATATTAATTATTATATG